>Ga0210410_10000455_pt1 | contig 46058 bp, 66 predicted proteins | sample IncBWC4MmetaG_FD_161058 | JGI IMG/M metagenome (GOLD analysis project Ga0210410, IMG submission 161058) | Forest soil microbial communities from Barre Woods Harvard Forest LTER site, Petersham, Massachusetts, United States - Inc-BW-C-4-M | ecosystem: Environmental > Terrestrial > Soil >...
AAGTTCTGGATCTGCTCCTTGCCCCAGCCATAGGTGATGATGTTGGTCGCCAGCTTCTGCTGCTGCGCGGTCGTCAGGATCGCACCCATCTGGTTGGCCGACTGCTGCACGGCGGCCCTGGCCGCCCCCAGGTCCGCCTGCCAGGTGGCCGGGTCCTCCTTCTGGAGGATCTGGGCCTGGCGCATCGTGCCGGAGTTGTTGGCCCACCACTGAGTGCTCTTGAGGTGGGCGGTGAAGACGTCGGGTGTCCAGGTGTTGGACACGGCCGTCTGGAACAGCTTCTTCAGCTCCGGGTCGGCCGACTGGAAGAAGGCGTAGGACATGCCGTAGTTGGAGGCCAGTGTCTCCTTGTCAGGAGGCGGCACCGACTGGGCGAAGGCCCCCACGTTGGCCGTCTGGGTGTCCACCACACCGCTGTTCTGGATGCCCGGGATGCGCCGGGCACCAGCGAAGCGCTGCTGGTAGTAGCTGTCGGTCAGCGAGGCGATCTGGACGTTCTGGCCCGGCCTGGGAGCGGCGATGAACTTGCCGCCGCCGATGTAGATGCCGACGTGGTCAGGCCCCTTCTTCGAGGCGTCCGTCTCGAAGAAGATGAGGTCACCCGGCTGCAGCTGCTGGATGCCGACAGACGCGCCCACGTTGATCTGGTTGTAGGTGGTACGCGGCAGGTTGATGCCCAGCTTGCCGTAGACGTACTGGACCAGGCCGGAGCAGTCGAAGCCCTGGGGTGTCGATCCACCCCAGACGTAGGGCACTCCCTGGAAGCTGGAAGCCAGGTTGACGACGTCTGCTCCAGTGGTCACTTGGGCGCTCCGAAGACTGCATTCTCGAATGCGTTCTCGTAGGTCGTCGCGGCCTGGGTCGCGCCGTACTCAGGCAGAGCCTTGGCCTGCTGGGCGGCCAGGAAGTTCTTGGCGTCGGCCGAGTAACCGCCCTGGGCGGTCTGCTTGGTCGTGGCGATGACGTTGCCCATCGCGTCGTACTGGTTGGTCGTGGCGATCTGGGTCGGGTTGCTCTGCTCGGCGGTCTGCAGGGCCGAGGCGTAGGCGTTCATCTCGCCGGGCAGCGGGTCGCGGCCCAGCAGCTGGTGGAAGATGTTGGTCGCGATCGCCTTGGCGGTGGTGGGGTCGGTCAGGTTCACCTGCGTGGTGTTGATCGTCCTGAACTCGGGGCCGATGTAGCGGCGTTCACCCGTGATCGTGTTGGTCTCGAAGTAGCCGTTGGCGTCCTTCTTCCACACGCCCGCCGTGGTCGAGTTGGTCACGTAGGTGTTGAGCACGTCGAACGGGCTGACCTGCTGACCCTGTGCCCCGAAGATGGACGCCTGCTTGACCAGCTTGGACCACAGGGCGGCAGCCTCGATCTGCCCGTCGCCCACCTTCAGCTGGCCCGACATGATGCCGACGGCGGTGAAGTCGTTGATCTGCTTCTGGGTCCAGGTGCCGAAGTTCGCCTCGGCCGCCTGGATCGACAGCCAGGTGGGCATGACGCGCGTGCCGGAGTAGTCATGACTCTGACCCTGGCCGCCACCGGCCGGGGTCAGGTTGCCGAAGTAGACCTGGCCGGAGCTGGACGAGGTCTGCATGCTGGCCTGGATCTGCGCCAGCGCGGCCGACTCACCGGGCGACAGGGCGGTGCTGCTGGCCCCGGGCACCGTGGGAGCGAAGGCTGGCGTGTAGACCGGGGGGGTGGTGACGTCACCGATGAGAGCCATTACGCACCTGCCTGCGGGTTAGTCGGCTGCGGGGCACCCGCAGCCAGCGCTGCCGCTGCGGCGATAGCCGTGGCCTCAGCGGTGTCCATGCCCATGTCTCGCGACAGGTATCGGTGGTAGAGGTTGCCGAAGTTCACATCGCCCTCCACGAAGCCCTGGACCGCCCCGGTCCAGGTGGACAGGAGGTCCGAGTTGGCGGGTGAGTTCAGCAGGTTGCTGCCGCCGCCCAGCTTGCGCTGGTCCAGCATCTGCTGGATCACCTGTCGCTGCTGAAGATAGTCCCGTAGGACCCGCAGGTCACTGCGGTTCGGGTTCTGGGCCAGCGGGCCGTTGGCCAGCGACTCAAGACCCGGGATCAGCCGGTCGTACTTCAGCTTGTCGTAGGTGGTGTAAGCCTTCGACCAGGCGTCGTTGTAGTACGGGTTGCTGGTGCCGTCGGGCAGCAGCGGCTGCTGCAGCATCTGGGTGTAAGCCTTCTTCATGGAGTTCAGGTCTTCAGCGCCCTTGTCCTGGAAGGTCTTGAGTCCACGGGAGAACAGCTGGGCGTTGAGGTCGTTCATCACGCCCGTGTACTTGGCCCAGCCCAGGCGTGCCTGGTTGTCGGTCATCGCCTGCTCGGCCGTCATCTTGGTGCGCATCATCTCGCTGGACCCCGGCGAGACCGGGGTGTTCAGCTCATAGCTGTAAGCCTCCGGCGAGAAGGGGCCGTTGCCCTCCGGGCCGATGATGAGCGCCGCCAGGTCGGGATTCTGGGCGATCAGGTCCCGGTACTTCTGCTCCAGCCTGACCGCGTTGACGGTCGCCCCCGCGCCCGAGACGTTCTTGGAGATCGACTGGGCGAAGACGAAGTAGCTCTCGCCGTAGCGGCTCAGGAACTGCTGGTCGGCGGTCTTCGGGTCGGTGCGCAGCAGGTTGTTGTACTGGTTGCGATAGAAGGCGAAGGGGTCGGGCCGCTGGCCCGCCACCGGGCCGAGGAAGGCGGAGGCTGCCGAGAACCGCCAGTAGTCCTTGACCTGGTTGGCGATGTCTGTGGCGGAGGGCATCGGCGTACCCGTGGTGGCGTGCCGGTAGTAGGCGTCCTGCATGATCTGCAGCTTCACCTGCTGGTAGCGACTGTCCGAGGTGTTGTAGCTGATCAGGAAGTCTCGGATGGTCCTGGGCAGTACCTGGTCCACCACGCGACCAGCGAGGCCGCCAGGGGCCGTGGAGACGCCGAAGGGAAGCGCGCCGATCTGGCGCGCCACCAGGGCGTCTGTCGGCTTGTCCTTGACGAACTCGTTGAGCGGGATGGTGACGATCGGGCCCTCACCCGGGTTGAACCAGGGGTCGCCCGACAGCACCAGGTTCATCGAGTCCTGGGACAGGTTGATGTTGCCCTTGGAGCTGGCGCTGGTCAGCAGGCCGAAAGGCGACAGCAGGCCGTTGGCCAGGCCGAAGGGCACCCGGGCCACGATGCGCCGGTTGCTCAGCGGCACCATCGACCAGGTGTTGGTGGTGGGGTCATAAGCCTTGCCGTCAGGCTGGACCGTGTTGCCGTTGCCATCCTGGATGATGCCGACCGACAGCGGTGCGTTGAAGAAGCGCGTGGCATATCCGGCCACCTCGGGCCGGTCCACGATGATCCGACTCCAACGCTGCCACCCCTCGAGGGTGGCAGCGAAGAAGGGGGCGATGATGCGCATGCCGCTCATCGCGTCCGACTTGTGGGCGATGGTGAAGACCAGGTTGCGGGTGTCCTTGAGCGCCAGTCGGCGCGCGGTCTCCGCGATGCGCTCCGCGTCGGCCACGGTGTGGACCACGCCCTGCTTGGCCTCGCTGGCCATGATGGTCTGGGCGTGACCCTCGTAGAGCTGGTTGTACAGCGGGTGCACCGACCAGCGCTCGGAGGGCAGGGTGGCTACGGTGTCGAACCAGTGCTGCATGACCCGGTCCAGCACGCGGTGGTAGCGCAGACCGGCGATCATGTTCTCCCCGAGCGCCGGGGAGATCGCGTCGGGCCGGTTGTTCGGGTTGGGGATCGCCTGACCCAGGAAGGACTGGCTCACGCCTTCAGGCGTGAGTGCCTGACCGGCGATCTCCGGCAGGGGGGCCATCTCATGCGCGTCATGGGCGATCGAGTTGGCGACCTCCTCGACCGGAACCAGCGGCATGCCGAGACGCTTGCGGTAGATGGACCCCTCGGCGGTCTTGAACCAGTCCAGCAGATTCTGTGCGGACTCCTCAACCGAAGTGCCCTGGGTGATCTCGCCCAGCACCCGCCTGGAAGCGGTGTCCTGGGCCATCTGGGCATTGAGGACGTGCATCCAAGAGGTGAGATGCAGCTCCGGGTTGTCCAGCGCCCTGACGGGCACTGCACCATTGCCGAAGGACCGCATGATGTTGCCCTGGATCAGCTGCTTGTTGGTGTTGAAGACGTTGCGCAGCGACTCATCCTGGCTGAGCAGCTTCATGAAGTACTGGCCGCGCTCGCCGTTGAACGCGCCGGGGATCGGCACGCCGTTCATGACCTTCATCTGCGAGCCCTGGATGACCTTGGCCTGCCGGGCGTCCGCCTCTTCGGCGGCGCGCTGCGACAGGTCGCGGAATCGCTGCAGGTGACCCTGCTGCAGCAGCATGTCGTTGAGCTGGATGGTCTTGCCGGGCGACGTCTTGGTCAGGCGCATCTGCGCCTGGCTGAGCGCCAGCTGACGCTTGTCGAGAAGCTTCTGCATGGCGTTCAGCCGGGAGGTCGGGGTGGTGGCGTCAGCCTGCAGCGCCACCATCTTGTCGCTGGCCGCGAGGTGGAGCTTCTGGGCCCTGGCGAACTCGTTGGCCCGCAGGCGGGCGTCCCCCTCAAGCAGTTGCTGGGACTGCTTGATCTGCGGCTCCAGTCTGGCCAATTCATCGTTGGCGTAGTCCACGCCGACCCGCTTGGTCGCGGCGGCTGCCTGCCAGTAGGGCTTCTCCAGCATCATGGCGGCATTGGTCGCCAGATTCTTCACGCCGTATCCGGCGCGCAGTGCCATCGAGGCCATGCCCAGTCGGGCGATCTGGCCGCCCAGGTCGTCACCGAGGACACGGGGGATGTACCCGAGTCGGAACAGGGTGCCGAACTTCCACGCCTGCTGCAGGAACTCGGTTCCTGCGAGTGTCGCGTCGTAGGCGTCGCCAGCCTTGACGTGCAGCGCCTGCAGCGCTCCACTGTGCCGGTTGAGCACTTGGTCATAGGTGTGCAGGTCGGGCAGGATGTGGTCGTTGATCAGCCTGGAAACCAGGTTGGGATGGATCGACAGGGCGGTTCCGTCGACATGGAAGGCGTCGATCGGGACCGGGTTCTCCTCGCCCGGCATCGACAGCTTGCCGGTGGCGTACTGCCGCATCTTGTCGATCTCAGCGCCCTTGCGCTTCTGCGCCTCCCTGTACAGCGCCTCGCCGAAGTCGGGGGTCATACCGTTCTTGACGGCGATCTTCCCCATGGCCAGCTTGCTGACGCTCTGCAGCACGTCCAGCCGCTCACCCGAGTCGGCAGCCTTGAGGTACTGGTTGATCATGTTCTGGCGCACCTGCGGACTGATCATCGGGATGCGCGCGACGAAGCCGCGCAGCTCATTGATCGAGTCCTGGGTGACGTCGTCCAGGCTGATGAAACCGTGCGGGGTGAAGTTGCTGAAGGAGCGCAGCAGGGTGACCGGGGTGGAGAAGAAGTTGGTGGCGATCCTGCTCTTGATGATGCCGCTGCTGACGTTGGGCGCGTCCAGCCACTTGGCGGGACCGGCGATACCGACGCCCGGCGTGATGGTGGCCCGATAGAAGCCGCCCTTGGCGGGGCCCACCGCATAGGCGTTCTGGGCCTCCTGCGTCGCCGCTGCGCGGGCGAAGGCCATGCGGCCCATCTTGACGTTGTCCATCTCGCCCGCATGGGCCAGGATGCCCTTGTAGCGCGTGACGAGACCCTTGTCGGCAGCGACCCCTGCTTCGATCTGCGCCATGCGGTCGGTGACCAGCTTCATGGCCATGGGGTTGGACCCCATGCCGCTCACCGTCAGGTCGAGACTGGACAGCCGGTTGGTGTCCGTCTCGATGCGGGCGGCGGCAGCCGCGTTCTGCGACTCCAGTAGGGCCTTGGCCGCCTGGTCTCCCATGGAGACGCGCATGAAGAGGTTGACCTCGTCGGGGCTCTTCAGTGTGGAGACGATCGCGCCCAGGCGAGGGCCCATCGCCGACTTGCTGGCGATGGGCAGCTGGTTGATCAGCTGCGGGTTGTCCTTGTTCTGCCAGAGAAACTGCTGCGCCTTGGCCATCGTGGAGTTGTTGACCAGCGCGTTGATGTCCTGCCCGGACCAGCCGATGTCCTGCGGCCTGCCGGTCAGCCTGCTGAGTATCTTGCCGCCCACGGTCGGCATGGGGGCGACCTTGGGAATGACGTTCAGCGAGTTGCCGGTGAAGGGATGAGCCAGCAGGTCCGAGAAGGAGGCGGGAGCCTCCACCTGCGTGGCGCGGATGTGGCCGATGCCCTTGCCCAGCAGGACGGTCGGGTCGATCTCCCAGCCCGCCACGAAGTCCAGGGAGCCGGAGCCGTACTTGAAGGTGTTCGAGTCGCGCCTCAGCGACTCGATGTACTGGTTGCCCACGGCGGGCATGCCTGCCTGCTTGAGCATCTGGTTCTGCTGGTCCTGGGGCAGGGTGTTGAAGCCCTGCGGCAGGATCGCGTCGGCAGGCTTGTAGTACTGAAGCGGGCTCGCCTCAGCCAGGGACGCCTGTCCCTGGTCCGGGTTGAGCATGAACGCCTGACCGGGCGAGATGTGCTGCGCGGCAGTCCACGCCTGGCCCCAGTTGTGGCTGTTGAAGAAGAAGCCCGGGTTGCCCGCGTACTGCTTCTCCGAGCCCTTGCTCGCCACCAGCAGGGCGGTCGCCAGGGGCTGGCTGATCGCCTTCTCGCGGAACCAGTTGGTCGCCGCCATGGCCGATTCCAGCTCGGGGGCGAGTACACCCTGACTGGGGCCACCGGTCTGCCCGGTGGTGCCGGGGGCGTTGGGGAACTGGCTGGCAGCCTTCGCCGGTTCGTCGAACGGGTTGATCGCCTTGTTGATCGCGGCGGCACCGGAGTAGACCGCCGCGATGCCCTCGGCGATGATGTCGCCGATGCCCATGGCTCAGCCCTCCGGGTAGAGCGAGATGGGCTGCGGGGTCGCCTGCAGCCCATAGGCGAGGTCGTAGCCCATCATGTCCGGGTTGGGCCCGTTGGTCGCCATGTCGACGGCCAGCGCCGGGGCACCCGGCATGAAGGCGGCGAAGTTGCCGATCTGGTCCCAGAACTCCATTACCGCCCCCCTGCGTTCGGTGCACTGGTCGCGAAGGCCATCAGCGAGCGGGTCAGGTTGCGGGCGGCGGCAGAGCTGCCCGGCTGGTTGGCCATGTGCTGGAAGACCGGCAGGTAGGCGAGCAGTGCCTGCATATCCTGCTGGGACTGCTGTGGGATGCCCAGGGCCGACTGGTCGGGACCGGGGCCTGCATTGGCCCCGGCGGTGACCGGGGTGTTGGGCTGGGCGGTGGCTGCGCCGAAGGGGGTTCGCTGCGCGGGAGCGCCCCCTCCACCACCGCCCAGCAGCCCCGCCAGGGCCGACTGGGGGACCGGCCCACCGGGCGAGGCCGACATGGGCGCAGCGGCCTGGGTCTGCTGCAACTGCTGGCCCTGCCCGTAGGGCAGCCCTGTGACAGGGCGGACCGGCTGCTTGCCCGGTCCGCCGTCCGTGCGCTGACTCAGTGCGCCCGGTCCACTAACAGGGGCCGGGTGCGCTGGCTGGCGGTATCCGCCACTTGCCATGGCCCCTCCTAGGGATTACGCCGGGTTCGGCTCGGGACGCATCCCGTTGCTGCTGGTGTCGCGGTTGGGAGTGTCGCCGCCCTTGTTGCCGCCGGCGATGACAGTCGCGTCCCACATCTGGGCGGGCATGTCGTCACTCTGCGGGCGCGCGTTCATCTGGTTCTCGGACTCCATGGGAGCCTGGGTGAAGACCGGCCCGGTGCCGCCCTGCAGCGACATCATCGGCTGGCTGCCACCTTCGTGGCCCTGGTTGGGAGTGCTCATTACTCACTTACCTTCCTGGTCGTGCCGTGCGCCGCGCAGTAGCGCGGCCTCGGCCCACGGCCACCCCACGGCTTGGGGGCGTCCTGGCAACCCTCCTGGCGGCAGGATGCCTGCTCCTGGTCGAAGGGAGTGGCGTCCTCCTCCTCGGCCTCCTCTTCGAGGGGTTCCTCGACGTGCTTGACCTTGGCCTTGTGGGCGTTCCTGCATCCGAGGTGGTGGCCCTCTTCGCGGCCACACCGGGGGCACTCGTGCACCTCCGGCTCCACGGGCAAGTCGTAGTAGACGGTCATCCTGTCGGCTGCCTTCGCATCACTGCTGCACGGAGATCCGGCTTACCGCTGGAGCTGAGTCCGGCGAGAAGCGTCTGGAGGTCGGGTCGGCCTCCAGGGCCCATAGTTGCCTGCCCGGGGGCGATGCCCATCGGCTCGCCCGTCTCGGGGTTGATACCGGACGGCCCCCCCGGACCGCCGGGGCCACCGGGCCCGCCAGGGCCCGGCTGTCCAGGTGCACCAGGTGGACCCTGCTGCTGGCCGGGTGGCGGAGCCACCGGCTTGAAGGCGTCCAGGATGGCCGTGTGCATCGGCGTCCCCTTCTCGCGCTTCTCGATGATCATGGCGGCCTTGGACAGGATCTCGGTGGGGTCCTGCCCCTGCTGGGCCAGGATGCCGATCGAGGACAGCATGGCGAAGACGCCCTGCTTGAGGGCGTCGGTCACCTGCTCCGTGTCCACCTGTCGCTGGAGGGCGGTCACGTCCACGTCCATGGGCAGCTGCCGCTGCACGAAGTCGCGCGGGACCAGCTGGTCACCACGCAGCTGCAGCAGGAAGACCAGGGCCTGGTTCGGGTTCATCCCCGCCGCGAACCCGTAGGAGACCGAGACCGTGTAGTCCTTGGCGATGTCCCGGGCAGGCCGGTAGGTCTCCTCGAAGGGTTCGCCGTTGACGATCCCCCGGATCTCCTTGGTGTGGTCCGGCCAGAACTTCTCATCCATCTCGAAGCAGAGCTGCAGGGCTTCGCGCAGTGCCTCGCCGATCAGCAGCTGGCCGGTGGCCACCTGGATGTCGTAGCCGCCATTGAGGGCGTCCACGCCCTTGCCGGTGATGACCGACGCCTGGAGGTTGCCGGTGGAGGCCGGAGGGGTCCGGCTGCCCATCATCATGTCCTGCTGCAGAACCTGCTCCTGCTGCCAGGCGACCGAGGGCACGTCCGTGCCCACCCGGCGGATCTTCTCCGGGCTGTTGGTCCTGATGATGGCGTCGTCGCCGAAGGGGATGCGCTGCACGTCGGTGGGGATCGCGAGCGGTGCTCGCACCGTCTGCTGGGTGGCCTGCAGCCCGAGCAGGGCCATGCGGGCCCTGGCCATGTGCACCCAGATCACGTCGTCGAACTGGCCGCGCGTCTCGTGGTCGTAGGACGGCTTGAAGCCGATGACGACCGGCACCTTGCCGAACTGGTTGGCCGACCACATGAGGAGCAGGTTGGAGCGCTCCGGCATGTAGAGCAGGTACTGGTCCTTGTCGAAGTACTTGACCACTTCGAGCAGGGTGTCGGGGGCCGTCTCGTTCATCGGGCCACGGTCGTAGCCCATGATCTGCGGAGCGAACTCGGGGAACTTGTCGGCCAGCTTCCAGGCCGGTTCCCGCCAGACCTTGGTGTAGCTGATGACCCGGCCCTGCAGATCCACCTGGGGGTAGGTGTTCATCGGGTTGTCGAACCGCATGACCGGGCGACCGGCCTTGAAGTCGGGCTCCACGATGATCGGCAGCATGCCGTAGGAGATGTAGTGGTCGCAGCCGACCGGCATCTTCTTGCGCAGGTCGCTGTGCAGGATGTAGCTGTAGGCGATCTTCGTGCGCTTGGCCGAGAAGTTCTTGGCCCGCGCGCTGGTCTCGATGCCGGACGCGCAGTTGATCGAGGGCAGCGGGGCCAGGTTCTCCGCCAGCTGGCGGGCGGCCACGTCGATCCAGTTGGCGACGATGGGCTTGGGCCAGGCGTCCGGGAAGGAGCCGGGCATGACCTCGTCGGTCTTGTTGGACCGCACGTTGTAGACCTGCTGCATGCGCCCGTCGCGCTCGGAGGCGTCACGGCGCAGCGCCTGCACCTTGCGTGCGATCGCGGTGATGTTGACGGCGACAGCTTCCATGGCACCTCCGTTCAATGGATCACTGTAGGGGTCAGACCTTGAGCGGCACAGTGGCCAGGACGTTGTGGGCCTGGGGCCACAGCGCCTTCATGTCCGCACTGGCCCAACTGGGGGGCGTCGCGGTGGTCATCATCTGCGCCAGGTACCAGAGCACCGAGTAGGCGACCTCCTCGCGGCCGGTGCCCGAGAAGATCTTGTTGTACACGCCGTCGATGATGTCCTGCTTGTCCTGCGGGGTCACGATGTCCTCCACTGTCTGGTCGGGGTACCACTGGCCGAAGTCGGGCACCACGGCGATATCCACGTCGCACTGCACACCATTGATGTCGGTGGTCGCCAGCTGCTGCCTGATCTGGGCCACCGGGGACCAGCCCCGGTTGCCCACGTCCGACCAGGCGTATGCCTGCCACAGCCAGCGGTAACCGGCCGCGTAGGCGGCGTCGATGATGTTCCTGCCGCCGTAGACGCCCACCCGCTGCTTGCCGATGGCCAGGCCCGCGCCTGCCAGGTAGTCACTCACCTGGGTCCAGGTGGCGTCGAAGTCGACGGCGAAGAAGATGGGCCGATCCTGGGGCATCGCCAGGTCGGTGTAGCCGGGCAGCTGCCCCTTGGTCATCTTGAGCGCGTTGAGGGCGTCGGTGACGCCCGCCTGATGGCCATCAGAGGCCCTGGTGGCCGTGTCCTCGTAGACCACGCCCATGGCGATCCCATGGGCGTGCAGGTCGTCAGCCTCAGGGCGCTGAAGCGTCTTGGGGGCGTCATGGCTCAGGTAGCGCAGAGCCGCCTTCACGCCTGCCGCCTGGAGGGCGGCACCACCCGGGTGGGACCAGGGGTAGTCCACGCAATAGATTGACATGCTCATGACTCCTCTTGGCACTCCGGGTGGTCGCAGATCCCCAGCCGCTCGCAGATGCGGGTCAGCAGCAGGTGATCATGCTTGGCGAGTTCAGAACTGATCTGGTCGGACCGCTTGGCCGCGATCAGCAGGATCGCGCCCTGGAGGCCCGCGATCGTGGAAAGGATCAGGTTGAGCAGGATGTACGGATAAGGGTCCCAGTGCTTCACCATGATGACGCCGTTGAGAACCATCCAGGCGGCCATCACGGCCATGAAGAGGCCGACGAAGCACCAACTGCCCATGGCGTTGCGCATGAAGTCGGCAGCCCGCTCACCGGTCGTCAGTTCGCTACCGGAGCGAACTCCCGGGTGGTCGTGCCACTTGGCCTTGGCCATCTTCTCTCCTGAGCTACCAGCGTCCACCCCAGCCATATGAGCCCCCCTGGGCAACTACGAAGTCCATGTCAATGGTGATTTGATCTTCAGTGTCCCTCAGTGACGTGAACTCGTTGCCCAGGTGGTATCCGTCGTGCTCGACCTCAAGCAGTTCCCGGCAGCGAATCTCGGCGAACCACAGGGCCATGACGGTGTCCGTCTTGCCCTTGGTCGCAGGGAACCATGAGCACAGCTGCTCCACAAGGTTGCGGACACCCTCGCTCTGGTACCGGCTCGGCAGCTCGATCAGGTTGCGGCCCAGCTCGTGATCGGAGAAGAGGAGGGCCATCGAGGCGACGCCGAAGTCGGAGTCCCACTTGTTGCCGTTGGTGAAGTGGCCGGTGATCAGGCAGCCACGGCTGTTGCAGAAGGTCCGCAGGTCTTGGTCCTGGATGATCGAGCCCTGGAAGGCGTTCTTCTCGATCCGCCACTCCTGGATGCCGTACCGCTCGGTCCAGGTCTTGATCAGGTCCCTCAGCTCATGAGGGAGAGTCCCTGCGCGATTGAAGACGTCAAGGACATAGCGGCGGCCCGTTGAACGGTCCAGGCCAATGACCACAGCGGCCGTGTGACCTGTGGTCGCAGGGTCGAGACCCGCGACGACATACAGCCCGTCCATACCGTACTTCCGGTGGCCCATCTGGCCGCCGAACATCCGTCCGGCGTACCTGCGGGACTCGACACAGCCGATCACGTCCTTGGTGGGGAAGATTGCGTCATCGCTGACCTGCTGCTGCATGTAGACGAGCGTCCAGTTGCGCGGGCTCATCTTCTTGCGCTTGCGGGCCAGCGCCTCGCCCGACCACATCGGCCAGGTGCCGTCCTCGTTCTGCTGGACCACCTTGCGGGCCTGCACCGAGACGGGGGGCCGGTTGGTGGCGGGCCACAGGGTCACCCAGTCCTTCGGGTCCTCGGCGTACTCCAGGACGGCAGGCTGGGTCAGGTAGGTCCAGGGGGAGGTGTCCTCCGGGTAGTACTCGGGCTTCAGGATCTCCGAGTACAGGTCGGTGGTCTCCATGCGGGTGCCGATGAGCAGCATGCGCCCGCCGCCGTCGGCGACGCGCGAGCCGACCTGCTTCTGAATCCAGTCGATCTGCTTGGCGTACTCCTGGTGGTTGGTGTGGTCCACGCAGTCGTCCATGATGGCCAGGTCACAGCGGGAGCCGTAGATGTGCCCCTTGATGCCGACCGCCTGCACGGTCGGGTCCTTCTCGCCAGAGTCGCGGCCGGAGACGTAGATGCGGTCTGCCGACCAGCTGGTCGCCTCGGCGGCGAAGCCGCCCGAGGGCCCGAAGTCGGTCTGCAGCTTGTAGTAGGTGTCCGACTCGGCGAGTCGGTCCTTGATGGAGACCAGGAACTTCTTGGCCATGTCCTGGGTCTTGGAGACGATCAGGATGCGGACGTTGGGGTCCTGGCAGATCCGCCATACCACGTAGTTCACGGTCAGCACGGTGGACTTGGCGTGCTCTGGGGGGGTGTTCACCATCAGGGAGTCCCAGTCCCCCTGGATGTACTGCTGGGCCTCGTGCAGGCCCCTGGGGGGCCTTCCCTCCAGCAGGTCGTACCACTGCAGGTGGTGGTGGAACAGGACGGTGTCCAGGTATTGGGCGCTGAACTCGGGGAAGTCGGGGATGTCCCGCCGGTTCTCCGCCGTCTTGGCCATCAGCCCGTGCCTGGCCTCATCGGCCAGCTGGCGGAAGTTCGGGTCCTTGCGGCGGTAGATGTCGTAGGAGCTGCGGCTGCGGCCTGCCGACTTGCAGGCCGCCTCCACCGAGAAGCCTGACCGCAGAGCGGCCAGGATGGTCTTCTTGCTGTTCTCGGCGCTCTGGCGGTCGCCCTGCCCGCCCAGGTAGATCTTGGCCATCAGATCCCGTCCTCCAGATAGGAGCCCTCGACCTCAGCCTGCGTGCTGTCAGCCCGCTGCGGGTCGCAGAGGCGACCCATGCCGATGTGCAGCCACCGAACGGGCGGGCCACCGTCCATGTACACGGTGGAGCAGTCGGGGCGGATCTCCCCACTGCAGTGCTTGCAGGTCGTCATGCCCGCAGTGTGGGGCAGGGGGCGGGTCTGGGGCTAGTAGGGAGGTCCCTACATCACCTTGCGGGCTTTCCCACTAAAGGACGGGTATGCGAAGCGCCTGACTTTTCGGGGGGCCTTGCTGGCAGGCTTCCTCTTCCAGTCGGAAGGCTTATGCCCGGCGAAGGTCTGCCCGCTGAGGATCTTGAGCTGGTTGGACTCAAACTGCCTCCAGCCCTCTACGCAGGCCCGGTGGGCCCAGGAGCCCATCCACCTGCCGATCGGGTCGCCAGGGGCGACCTGGGCATTGCACAGGGGGCAGGTCCCGGGGAACTTAGCCGACAACACGCTTCATCTCCTGGTCGATCAGGCTCTTGATGTATCCGGACATGCTCATCTTGTGGGCGGCGGCCAGGACCCTTAGCTTGTCCCGCTGAGTCGGGTACATGTGGACAGGCACCCTGACCAGCGCCTCGACCTTGGTCTCGGCTTGAAGCTTGTTGATTCTCATAAGGCGTAACCTATCACGGTGGGTACAGTAGACCCACTGCCGACCTTGCCAGTAAACACTGGCAGCTTCAGGGGTTGACTTCATTAGGTGGCATCATGTGGAATGAGGGCGCAGTCGCGCGCGCTGTTGCGCCGACCGCAGGAGAGATAGGTCGGCGCGCTGGCCGAGGAGCGGGCCACAAGGGCCCGCGAGCGAGGGGCGAGGCCGGAATCCCGGTAGGGGATTCCGATACGCGCTCGGCTCGGTATCAGCCGAGCCGAGCAGGCCGGGGTTTAACAACCCCGGGTCAAAGCAAGGCCCAGCGGCCTCCAGGGCCGCTGGATGCAAGGCAGATGAGGCCATCTGCCTTCGGATGCCAGGTTGGGAGCCTGCCCGGCTCCCAACTCAGCGGACTGACCATGCAGTGGTCAGTCCCAAGCGGTGAGGCCATAAGCGGACTCACCATCAAGGGTGAGTCCAGCAGTGAGCAGCCATAAAGGCTGCTCACGCAAGCGTGAACGGCAGGCTTAGCCTGCCTGCCTGCACTGGAGTGCAGGCAGGCAGAGCAGCGTTACTCCGTAACGCGTGACGCAGTCACGCTGCTGCTGCACACCTGCGGTGTGCAGCAGCGCACAGCGTGAGAGCTGCGCTCTCACACAGCCTGAGGCTGTGCTTGCAGCACAGCCTCAGAGGCAAAGACAGCTGAAGATCCTTCGGATCTTCAGGCTTGCGTGCATGCGCGCGTTGCACGCGCACACGCACGCGCGTGAGGCTGCGCCTCACGGCAGGTGGGTGGGTGGTTGGGCTTTGACGGAGCCCTCTACAGAGAATTCCGTGACATGTGCACACCACTGACAGAACAACCCACCGACCGCACCCCCCAGTTCGCCACAGGGCGAGCTGTCCCCTTGGCAGGCCCTGTGTGCCTCTCTGCGGCCCTGAGGGGGCCGCTCTGGTCTCTCAGTCCGTCCAGCCTGCCGATAGGCCGTTAGACGGGCACACAGGGCCAGGGCATGCAAAAGGTCCCCATCGGGGTGATGGGGACCTGCGGGGTGAGTCGGTCAGCTGTGCAGCCGAGCCGACTCGGCCATGATCCACAGGCCTCTCAGGCACCCCTATGGATCATGGAAAAGCCATGATCCAAGAGAGCCGCAAGGCCATGATCCAGCTGTCTCTGATCATGCTCTGTACCGTTAATGGCCGTTCACATGTGAGTTAGTCCGTGCCGAAAAGGCCAGGTCAGAGCGTGATCCACATAGCTTTACCAAGTCTTTGCACTGTACCCCTCTTGACACGGTCACCCCCCCAAAGGAGAGTCATCCCCAGCACCACAACTGAACAGCCCAGCAGCACCGGCCGGTACCACCCGCTGAAGCGGGATCGGGAAGGGCATCGGGAGCAGCGGAGAGCTTGAGGCATCTGCCTCGCACCGCAGGAACGCAGGGCGACGGGGATGGACGGGAGATCGTGGGGACACCTGCGGTTGAACGGACCGAGCGTGCTGATGCCTTTGACAACTGCAGAGTGAAGCCAATGACTGCCATGCCCCTACGGGGGCATGTGCGGGGGCAGGAGGGCTCTCTACCCTCCTACCCCCATCAGTCGCCAGGGGCGGGCCGGGTGTCCCAGTCTCCTCCCCAGTCCCTGGCGGCCGATGGGGGCACCCGTACCGGGTGCCCACAGGTGATCGGAGAGGATCATCATGAGCAACATCATCGACGCATGGCGTACCGCGTCCATATGGGACCGGATCACCGCCAGCGTGCAGAGCGCCATTGCACTGGTCGTGCTCTGCTGCATTGTCCCGTTCTGACTCACCATCGGGCACACACGCTGTGCGTGCCCCCTTGGCCGGTCAGGCCAACACGTACATGAGTCTTCGGAGAGGGAGATCATCATGTCCAGCACCCTGCACAAGCTGATCCATGCCGTCACCGCCGCAGACATCCCCACGGGGACGCTGCTGAGGTGCGAGTCCGGCCCGCTGGCCGGACAGACGTGGAAGTACGAGGACATCCACGTCACCCGTGAGGGTGAGCCGTCGGGCGTCCACTGCTCCCGTGGTGACGGAGCACGCCGTGCGCACCGGGTCTTCCCGGACCACGCGCTGAACACCAAGATCGTCCCGGTCGTGGACATCGCCCTGCACGCCAAAATCGCACTCAGTGCGCGGCAGGCGTGGGTGGGGTTCGTGACCATGTTCATGGCTGCCGTCGTCGCCTACGTGGTGACGGTCGCAGGGCAGGCCATGTTCCACGTCTGATCTCCGCTCGGACACACGACCTACGGGTCGTGTGTCCGGTGAGGCTGATCAGCCTTGATTCACCCGTGTCGGAGAGGACACACCATGTTCAACACACTGGAAGACGCCATCGCGGCGAACGAAGCTGCAGGCATGTTCTTCTTTACCCCGGACACCATGTCGTTCTTCGACAGCAAGGTCGAGGGGTTCTACCCGTCCCCGGACGGGGCCTACTTCACCACGTCCGAGCAGTTCGACGACCAGTCGCCGCGCCTGTGGACCGTGCGTCACATCACGGACAACGGGAAGACGGACACCATCGGGGAATTCCAGGAGTACACCACCCCGACGGCGGCGAACGTCATCGCCGCCGGTCTGGCGTCCGCACCGGTCGTGCGCTCCCTGCACGACATCGCCACGGAGATCATGACCGACTGGGCGAAGCCCTACTTCGGGGCCACCCCCTACGTGCGGGCCATGATCACGCTGGACCGGATCACGGACCAGTACGGTGCCGACTCGGCCGACTCGATCGTCCGCTACTTCCTGGCCAACGCCGGTACGTGGCGCGGCGAGACTGCTCGCCGGGTCAAGGCGGAGCTGAAGGGCATGCTCGCCTGAGTCACCAGCACGTGCCCCCCTGCCCTCTTCCTACGGGGCAGGGTGGCGCTTCTGGCTACTCAGCCAACCGCCCCGGCCGGTAGCCGGGCGCATGGGTCGGAGAGGACCAACATGCAAGCACAGCAAGCAATCGACGTGATCAACAACCTGGCCTACAAGCCTGGTTGGGAGTTCAGTGCGCGCCCGGTCCCCACGTGGTTCCGGGACGCGTACGCGAACGTGCGGGGCGAGTCCTTGCCCGAGCAGATGATCGTCTTCAGCTACAAGATCGAGACGGTCAACACGGACCGGGACAACGCCCGGTCGGGCTACCCCGAAGGGCGCACGCTCGACGCGGACGACCCCATGGACGTGACCGTCTTCAACGGCGAAGACGACCTCATGTTCCACCTGTTCCAGCTGATCATGGAGCTGGAGTTGCACGAATCCCGGGAGTTCTTCCGGCGCAAGGATCAGGGCTGGGAGGCCCCGTTCCACCCCCACAAGGACGACGCGAACGAACTGTGGGAAGCGTGCATGACACGCGCAGAGACCAACTGACGGGCGGTCAAGCGACCTCTCCCGTAGGGCCGCCGGTCGTGCAGGGGCGCAAGTCCCTGCACTTCCGTGGCTTGGCAGGAGCCAAGACCAACACCACCATGACAGGAGAGGGTCATGACCGAGTTGAAGCCCATCCCGCTGGCGGAGATGGAGCGGCACCGCAACGTCTACGTGGCCAACATCGTGGCTGCGTTCGAGGCAGTGATCGACGACCACCAGCGCAGGGGTGGGGGCACCACACTGGAGCGTGGTCGCGCCTGGTACCAGACCGCTCATGAGCTGGCGCTCATGATGTCCCCTGACGACGTCAGGACGGGCGCTGGAGTCATCGCGGCACTGTCCACGCAGAAGCGGTGGTCCGAGAACGTGAAACTCGCCCAGAACGCCTTCCGGGGCGTTCTGGGGGGCCATGTGGGCAACGCCCTGCGCAAGGCCGCGCAAATCCTTGACGGCATTGACCCGTCGGACGTCCTGCCGATGGACATGAAGACGGGCATGTTCTACCGGTGCATCGTCGACCCGGACGACCCGGATGCGGTCGTCATCGACCGGCACGCCCACGACATCGCTGTGGGCGTGACCTACGGCAGTGCCGACCGGGGGCTGAGCAGCGCGAAGCGTTACGCGCTGCTGGCCCACTGCTACCGGGAGGCGGCTCACCGGCTCGGCGTGCTGCCGAGTACCGTGCAGGCCGTGACGTGGGTGGCGCACACAGAGAGGATCGCGGGCACCGGTAATCGCGATGCCCGGAAGGACCCTCCGAGTCGGGCCGACTCGGAGTGACAAACGTGGCCGGTCGTCGGGACCGGCCACGTCCATGCCGATGTGTTGGCGCACGCGAAGGGGGCGAGGCCCCCTGTGTAGCACTATCCGGTCGCTGTCCATGGATCAGCGGCGCGGTGAGCCGGGTTCGATCCCCGGCGTCGGCCCTGCTTCCCCGTGCCTTCTGGGCATGGTGGGTACGGGGAAGCGCACATTCCAAGCCAGCTGGAGAGGTGGCACCACCATGATGATCAGAGTTCCGGTCGTCTACGACGAGGGCCTACGCGTTCCCGGGTGGCTCACCACCCGGGAGATCAGCAAGATCCTCACCGAGTTGCGGGATCACCGCTATCCCGCCCTGTGGTTCAAGGTCACGCTGATCCGGCGCAGCCGGAACGGCACGACCGTGCGGATCTCGACAGAGATCCACTCGGAGCTGAGTACGCACTACGGCCACTTTGGCGCTGCGCAGACACGCGGGGGCGCGTACAGCAGGTCGCGGCCTTGTCGGCACGTGCACACGGACCTGGCGCAGGCCCTGAACGAGACTTGGCCGGGCTTCGCCTACGTGGGGCCAAGGCCGCAGCTCAGGACCTACTGCGCGTGCGTGCTCTGGCGTGATCGCCGCTGGTCGCGCAATTTGGTCGCCGCTCCGCCACGGGCGAAGCGGCCGCCGGTCGCGCTGAACGACGGCGAGGGGGCGCTCTACTCGCTCGCCTACCTGGCCCACAAGGCCGGTCGGGACCATGTCGGCCTGCACGAACCGGCTCCGATGTTCGAGGTGCGAGCCCTGCTCGCCCTGAAAGACTCCGCAGGCGCATAGGGACTCCCTGGCCCGCCGCGTCTGCGGACAAGTCCTCCTACGGGCTGTGAGGGACCGTAGGAGGCGCTCCGGTGTAGCTCAGCTGGTCAGAGCACCGTCCTGATAAGGCGGGGGTCACAGGTTCAAGTCCTGTCACCGGAACGCACCAACAACGCAAGGAGACAGCATGATCCAGCACGGCGACATCGTCACCATCGACGGCTATGACACCGACTTCACCGTCGAGTTCACGGGGAGGTCGGTCGTGGTCTGCGTGCCGGTCGACGAGACCGGCTACCCGTTCCCGGCCGTCTACAGCCGGGCGGGCTGGGACTTCCAGGTCGCCGCAGGACACATTGCCTGAGTCCACCTCAAAGGTGGACTCAGCAGGAGAGGAGAGGCATGACATTCATCAAGGGCCAGAAGGTGGTGCGGCGCGTCACCCCAGACGCGCACCGGGTGCTGAGCCGGGAGATCGTTTCCGGTCCGCACCGGACCAGCGGTGACGTGATCTTCAGCTACCTCATCAAGGCGGGCGACGGTACCCACTGGCTGGTCCCGGAGTCCGAGCTGTCCCTGGCAGAGCCGCAGGTGGGCGATCAGGGCCGGTTCGACGCGGCATACACGCACTCCCATAAGCGCGTCATCGTGGAGATCAATCCCAACTACGTGGTGGTGCTGACCGTCTCGTCGAGGCCCCCCGCATACACCCTGACCCCGCGCGGCGAGTTCGACCAGTACTGGCGGCCGGAGCCCACCTCATGAGCCGGGTCTACCGACCCGGCGAGGTAGTCCGGGGCGTGCGCAGCAAGCACCTGTACACCGTGATCAGCGGTCCGCACCACGAAGAGGATGCGGCGCGGTACCTGCTTCGCCAGCATGATGGCGACCGCAGGCACTTCCTGCTGGAGCAGGGCCTCATCACCCCCCCCACGCCGCCCCAGAAGGGCGACCGGGGACGGATGGGCCCCGGCAGTGACCCGATGGAGATCCACTACATCGACAACGAGGTGGCGCTGCTGCGCTGGTACGCAGGCAGCCGCGATTTCATCAACTTCACCCGGCCCGCCTTCGATGGCAGGTGGCGGCCGGATGCTGACTGACACGACCGTCATGCGCGACATCTACGGGGCGCGCCTGGTCTGCGGTGACACGGTCACCGCTCTGAAGCCGAAGAAGACCGGGCACGTTCCGGCCTTCGTCGGCTGTGTCGCCGCCCTGGGGCACCTCAACGGGCGCATGAGCGCCCTTGTGCAGCCCCACGGGGGCGGGCAGGCCCAATGGGTCGGCAGCGAGCTGCTGGAGGCCGTGACGGTCATTCCAGCGGTTCTGGACGGCGTGCTGGCGGAGTGGATGTGAGTCTCATGCACGCACTGGCGGATGCCCTGGGCATCCTGCTGGTCTGCGCAGGCATCGCCTGCATCATCGCGATCTACATGACGAGAGGAGGTCCAAGGCAGTGAGCGGGAGAGGCAATGGTGTGCGCACCTGGGTCAAGGTGCGCGGCGAAGAGGTCAAGGTCGTCGACACCGAGTGGGTGGTGTGGCACGGCAAGGAGCCGGTCGGCTCCATGACCAACGACACCGAGATCAAGGACGACGCGGCCAAGGCGGCACGCCGGTTCTGGGTCGACGACAGCGACACCGAGATCATGAACAAGCTCAACCAGGGCTACCGGTTCGAGCTGATGACCCGGGAGCAGTACCGACTGGAGGCGCACCCGCAGATGTTGGGCGGGTACCGCACCCAGATCGACGGCGTGAAGGGCATCTTCATGCCGGACAGGCCGGAGCGCTGATGGCCAAGCAGGGCAAGGGGTCCAAGGCTGGCCGCAACAAGGACAAGTGCGCGTCCTACCGCTCTCGCGGCCAGCGCGAGAAGAACAAGGCGCGCCGTGCGGCGCGCATCCAGCGGGGATTCCGCTGGATCACGGTGGACGGCAAGCAGGTTCTGAGGAGCCTGGCAGGCCGCTGAACCGCCGGACCAACAGTGAAGGCCACCCGCCCTGCCAGGGGGTGGCCTTGCGCTGTGGCCCTACGGCCAGCCGGGTGATCAGACCCGGTGATCCCACAGGAGAGGACAACCAACATCATGGCAGACCGCAGCAACATGGATCGCGAGCTGGCTCGCCTGATCCAGGCCGCCGAGCACGCGGAGTCGGGCCGCCTCCCGTCCACCGCCAAGCAGGACAAGAACGCGCAGACCAAGGCGGCCATCCTGGAGGCGATGGCCAAGCTGGGCGGCAACCTCGTCCAGGAGGACGCCCTGCACTTCCGGGGCACCGAGTTCATCCTGCCGGAGCAGTACAACGGCAACACGGCCGGGGCCATCAAGTTCCTCCAGGACCAGATGGAGCAGCAGGAGAAGGTCCATCAGATCCAGCGGATCTTCAAGTACCGGCCCAACGACGTGGCCAACGCCATCCAGTCGGTCATGAAGACGATGTACGGCACGACCGGCCTGGGCAAGGACACCATGACCATGTTCGGTCCGGTGCCGCCCACCTTCCGCACCATCAACGTGGGCCTGGACCGGACCGCCCAGGTCCCGGCCGGGCTGATCGAGTTCCCCCCGATCGACGGCACCTTCAACGTGACTGCCACCCGTGACCGGGAGCTGGGCATGCTGGGCGCGCTGGTCGTGGAGTGCCCGCGCAAGTACCGGGGGCACGTGGAGGGCTTCTTCACGGCGGTGGAGGCATACCTGGCCGAACACTCCATCTACCGGGGCCAGGCCATCGACGGGGCCGAGGACCCGTCCTTCCTGGACACCTCCAAGGTGGACCCGACGGCCGTCGTCTACTCGGACGCCGTCCTGGAGGAGCTGAAGGTCCACCTGTGGGCCCCGATCGAGCACACCGACCTGCTGCGCTCGCTGGGCCAGCCCATCAAGCGGGCCGGGCTGCTCTACGGCAACTACGGCACCGGCAAGTCGCTGGCGGGCTACCTGACCGCCCAGATCGCCCAGCGCAACGGCTGGACCTTCCTGTTCGTCCGGCCCACGGACGACCTGGACGCGGCCCTCAAGACCGCCCAGCTGTACAGCCCGGCCGTGGTGTTCTTCGAGGACATCGACGTGGTGGCGGAGCAGGGCAGCCCGCAGAAGATCAGCCAGCTGCTGGACTCCTTCGACGGTGTGACGTCGAAGGGCAAGGAGATCATCGCGATCCTGACCACGAACCACGTGGACCGCATCCACAAGGGGATGCTGCGGCCCGGCCGCATGGACGCGATCATCGAGATCGGGGAGCTGGACGCCAGCGGCGTCCGCAAGCTGATCCGCAGCAAGATCCCGGCCGACATGCTGGCGGCCGACGTCGACTTCGCCGCAGTGGCCGAGTCGGTCAAGGGCTACATGCCCGCCTTCACCTCCGAGGTGGTCAACCGTGCCTTCCGGTACGCGATGGTCCGCAACGGCGGGCGGCCGAAGGCCAAGCTGGTGACGGACGACTTCGTGACGGCCGCCAAGGGGCTGCGCCCCCACTTCGAGCTGATGAACGATGCTCACGAGGGCAAGCAGCCGCCCAGCCTGGACGCCGCGCTGCGGCGTGTGATGAAGGACGTCACGGAGGCGACCAAGGTCTACGACAGTGCCGGCGACCGGCACTACAGGGTGCACACCTTCGAGGTGGGCGACGAGAAGGCGACTCGCGGCAGCGAGTAGGTAGGCAACCGGCTTAACCGCCGGGTCAGACGTCCGACAGGGGCGGTAAGTGGGTGGGTTTGCCTGACCTGCGCCCGCTTTGTAGCACGCCCCTGTCGGGCTCCGGCCTTACGGTCGAACGAGGGAAAGAGGGACATACGCGGACAAATTGACCGCGAATGGCAACCGAAGGAGAGGGCATGGCCAATCTCAAGATGAGTCCCACAGGGATAAGCACACCCAGGGACAGCAAGTTCCGGCTGCCGACCTACGCGCAGCCCATGGAGGTCACGCAGGAGATGGCCCGCGACTGGCTGGCCAACCGCAACACCCAGCTGAAGAACCGGTCTCTGGCACCGGCCATGGTCCTCAAGTACGCCGGTGCCATGAGGCGCGGCGAGTGGGACCTGATCCACCAGGGCATCGCCTTCGACACCGACGGGTGGGTGCTGGACGGCCAGCACCGGCTGGCTGCGGTCGCCCTGAGCGGGGTGACCTGCAAGTTCTGGGTGTTCCCGGACACCCCGCGCGACACCTTCGACAAGCTGGACGCCGGGCGCAAGCGCCAGGCCGGTCAGCTGCTGCACGTTCCCAACAGGAACGTGCTGGCGTCCACCGTGCGCGTCCTGGCGGTGGCCGACGGAGCCGACCCCCGCTACATGGACGGCGCGTTCGCGGAGCTGTCCACACCGCAGATCATGAGCGCGGTGCGCCACTACGGCGCTGACCTGGAGCATGCCGCCAGGATGGCGATGGGCGTCAAGAACAAGACGACCATCCCGCCCAGCCCGCACGCTGCGGTGCTCTACCAGGCACTGCACTCCCCGCACAGCCACCTGGTCCCCGACTGGATCGAGGCGCTGAGCTACGGCGCTGACATCAGCAAGACGGACCCGCGCCTCAAGCTGCGGACCGCCTTCATGGCCCCCGCTGCCACGCGTGCGGCTGCCATGCGGACCAGCTCCCACCCGTACGCGCTCATCGTCAAGGCGTGGAACGCGTACGTGACCCACAAGCCGGTGCAGCAGCTGGCCTGGAAGGATGCCGAGTCGATGCCGAAGGTCATCGGCTACACCAAGGTCCCGAAGGAGAGCTGAGCGCCATGCCCGCCGACCTACTCACGCCAGGCCGAGGAGTCTGGGTCACAGTAGGCCACGGGCACATCCGTGCCCGTGTAGTGGAGAGCTACAAGCCCCGCACGGGCGGGGTCAGAGTCGTCGTCCGGATGGCTGAGGACGGCGGCATCCACCGTGCGGGCGACCTTGTTGCCGTAGCTGTGCGCCATGTCCATCTGCGCGTACCGCAACACCGTCGCCCCTCGGTGATCAGTCGCTTGGCTGCACTGGTGAAGGGACTGCTGCGATGACCGTCAAGACGATCTCGCCGGAGCTGATGGAGGCCCACCGCAACAGGATCATCCTGCTGCTGGCCCAGATCAGACTCACTGAGGAGGAGTTGTACCTGGAGGTGGCGCAGGCTTTCGACAGCGGGGTGAGCCTGCGCAGGCTGGCCCCCATCTGCGACACCTCCTTCAACACCATCTACCGATGGAAGGAGAAGGGGCTTGAAGCACGCCATCGCCGCAGTGGCGGACCTGCTGACCCGACCGGGGAACGAGGAGAAGTCGGCGGAGGAACTGGCGGCGGAGATCATCGAAGGCATGCTGCGCGCCTACCGCGCTCAGGCCCGCGAAGCACTGCCGGTTCTTAAGGTCGGCGGGGTCTACCGATTCCCGTGGATCTCCTCCACGCTGCATGTGGTGTACCGCACCCCATCGGGTCAGCTGTGGCTGACCAACTCCACCTCCAACTACGGCCTGCTCATCTCAGAGAAGGCGCAGGCGCTCACCCTGCGGGTCGCCTCACGGGCGACCCGTGGGGGCAGTGCTGAGTCCCCCACCGGCTACGCCGTGGGGGACTGGCTGTCCATCAAGGGCGCTGCCCGGCAGCGCTACAAGGTGGTGGCCACCACCGAGACGTGCGCTCTGCTGGAGGGCCCGAAGGGCTGCTTCATGGCGGAGCCCAACGACTCGCTTCTGAAGTACTTCGTCCGACGCACGTGAAGGAGAGGAAACACATGATCGAGAAGCACGGGTACGCATCCCTGCCGGACCGTCCGGAGGGTGGCGGCAAGCCCACCATGGGGCCCGACGGCCCCCCGCTCGGCTGCCTCAGCCGCGACGAGGTCAACACCATCAACGGCCTGACCAGCTCGATCGCCGTGGCGCAGATGATGGGCAGCCACAGCATGCTGGAGATGGTCCTGGACCAGATGACCGATGCGGGTAGTCACGTCGCCGGTCATACGCTGGAGGTGCTGGTCCAGGGGGCCGGGCAGGTGGCGGCCGACAAGGCCGGACTGCCGAAGGGCATGCTGGGTGACACCTTCGTGGCGGCCATGCCGAAAGACCCGAACCTGCCGCCCGACGACCTGCACCAGAACGCGGCCGACTGGGCCGTGGAGTTCGCCAGCCGGGTGCTCAACCGGCAGTTCAACGAGGCGATGGACCACTGGGGTGAGCTAGTCAACAGCCAGCCCAGCTGGGACGAGTACTCCCACGCGGTGATGGCGGTGCTCAACATCGTGGAGATGCTGGTCACTGGCGAGCTGGTGCCCGGCGACGTCATCCCCGGGATCGGCCAGACCTTCACGCTGAAGGTGTGATCCCATGCCCTCACCCAGCCACCCGCCGCACACTTCGATCAATGTGCGCCGCTTCCAGGACGGCCTGGCCAACCTGGGCCGCATCCCCGACTGGGTGGAGCGGGCACTGTGCCGCACGGCCGACCCGGAGTTGTTCTTCGACCACGGCGACCTGGTGGGCAGCCCCAGCAAGGGCAACCTGATGCGCAGGCAGGCGGCCAAGCAGTGGTGTGCCCGCTGCCCGGTCATCATGCAGTGCCGTGAGTCCTTTCTGTATGAGGACCACGGGGTGTACGGGGGGCTGGACGCCAATGAGCGCAAGGCTCTGCGCCCCCTGTACGCCCGTGACCATGAGCTGGGCGGGGCCACCATGTCGCTCGGCAAGCAGGTCTATGAGGGCCGTCAGGAGGGCCAGTCCTGGCACCAGCTGACGCAGGTCTACGGGTGCCGCAAGGCCACCCTGATGGCCCTGTACGACCAGTACGTGACCACCGAGGAAGGACTGGAGGCGGCAGCCCTGGCGGCTGCCGAGCACCTGCTCAAGCAGGGCATGACCAACATCCAGATCGCCCGGATGACGGCCCTGTCCATCCGCAAGGTGGACAGGCTGCGGGTCAAGCTGGGACAGGAGTCCGAGTTCAGGTCCGGCACACCCGGACCGGGTGTGGGTGAGATGGAGCTGCCCGCCCCCGCATGGGGGGACGGATGGGTCATCTACCTGGGCCGGAAGTATCCCGCCACCTATCTGGGGGAGTCGGCTGACAGTCCTGCGTGGTACTTCATGCAGGTAGCACTTCCCGCCGGGCACACCCGCAAGTGGGTACCGCAGGAGGTGGTCCAGCTCACCAAGACGATCACCCACCATGTGATCCACCGCAAGGGAGTCGCCACCCGTGCCCCGCAAGAACATCCCAGTGAAGAGCATCACGCCGACGAGTCCGCTGGATCGTCGGCAGCTTGAGCACCTGTCCTACTCGTCCCTGTCCACGCTGCTCACCTGCGGCAAGCAGTTCGAGTTGACCAGGCTGGTGCGCGCACCCAAGAGGCCGTCCGTCTGGCTGGCGGGCGGCCTCGGTGTGCACGGCTGCACCGAAGACTTCGACCGGGCCCTGCTGGAGCGGCGGCGGTTCGACCCGGCCGAGTCCTGGCGGCGCAACTTCCAGGAGGCCATCGACCGGCTGAAGCAGGACGATCCTGACATTTCGACCTGGCGGCAGAAGGAGAGCGTGGCCGAGTGGATGACGCTCGGCCCCCAGCTGTGCGTGGCCTACTTCAAGTGGCGTACCGGTTCGCCCTGGTCCATCTGGGTGACCCCGGACGGGGAGCCCGCCATCGAGCTGGATACCTCCGGGCTGCTGCCCGGCTGCCCGGTGGAGATCAAGCAGTATGTGGACCGGGTGTTCGTCAACAACCTGACCGGCACCCCCTTCCTGGTGGACCTCAAGACGGGCACCAGGCAGCCCGAGAACAGCCTGCAGTTCGGCGTCTACCGGGCGGGCATCGAGGCCAAGTACGGGGTGGTGGTGCCGCAGGGTGCCGCCTTCATGAACCGCAAGGGTCAGCTCGGCCGCGTGCATGAGCTGAGCATGTACACCCCCACCTACATCGGGGCGCAGATGGGCAGGGCCGTCGACATCATCAGGGGCGGCAGCCTGATCGCCAACCCGGGCGGGCACTGCTTCTTCTGCGACGTCTCGACCAGCTGTCACGCCAAGGGCGGGGCGCTGGCCGTCACCTACGACCGGGACCACCCGGCGAACATCACACCATTCTGAGGAGAGGGCATGGCGAAGTTCGGCAAGGGCAAGAACGGGGACACCCACCGGCAGGGCATCAAGGGCGGCAATGAGCGGGGCAAGGTGAGGCCGTCCACCGACGAGGAGAGGGTGACCGGGCAGATCGAGCGCGGCGAGGTCGTGGCCGGTGCCGAGGGCGCGAAGAAGATCGCCGAGAGGACGGACCGGGACGGCGGCACCGCCGGGCTGGGGAGGGGCAGGAAGAAGTGACCCGTCATCCGGAGACCTTCTGGGTCTCCGTCTGGCGCTGGCGCTGCTATGTCTGCAGCGCCCTGAACTGGTTCTTCCGCCACAACTGCAAGGAGTGCGCGAAGCGATGACAGTCGACCCCGATACGCTGCCGGAGCCTGAAGACCGAGAGGACTGCGAATGACCGACGTACCCGAGAACACCGACCCCACCGCAGCAGACAGCGAGTGGGGTCGGTGGGGAGCGGGCGAGGCTGCGACCCAGCCGCAGGCCACCACCCACCAGCGTGCCGACCACCGCTTCACCCTGTCGATCACCCCGGACAAGGCACCCTTCATGGTGATCCGGGGCGAGACCGCGCAGGAGATCAACCAGGCACTGACCGAGCTGGAGATGCACGGCACCTGGGCCAACGTGGCGGCGGCCAACGCCACCATGCGCAGCCACGGCACCATCGGTGCCGGACTGGGGCCGGTCACCGTGGTCCCGCAGGGGCCGCCGACCATGCCGCAGGACCACTACCAGCAGCAGGTCCAGCACCAGGCCCAGCAGGCCCCCCAGTGGGGCCCTCCGCTGGGCGCGGGCGGCCAGCCGGGCACTGCCCCCGCCGCCTGGCAGAACGCGGGCGCACCGCCCGCACAGCAGGGCTGGGGAGGGCAGCAGCAGACCACCTGCCCGCCCGGCTGGTTCGTGGTGGACATCCCCTTCAGTTCCAAGATGGCCGGGGACGCCATCAAGAACGACCTCAAGGCCCGGGGCATGTACCAGGGCAACGTCAAGTGGGACGGCACCGCGAAGAAGTGGTACGTCTCGCCCGCCGTGGCCGGCGCCTTCGCGGCCTTCAGTCCGGTGCCCGGGTGATCACAGAGTTCGTCGCGTTTCCGGACCGCCGCGAGGCGGTCCGGTTGCCCGGCGCAGAAGCCAACGCCTGGCTGGTCGGCACCGGCCGGATCATGGGCGATGGAGTGGAGCTACTGAAGCAGCTGCATGAGCAGGACTGGGACTACCCGGTACTGGTTGTCTTCCGCGAGGAGGGCGACCATCGCTGGTCCCACCAACTGATCGTTCCGCGATTCAACGAAGGAGGTGATGACGATGACCCTGCGCGAGATGGTGGCCAACCTAGCCCTGTCCTTCCTGGCCTTCCTGGCGATCTTCTGGCTGTTCGAGGGAGTGAACCTGCTCCTGATGGGCCAGCTGTCCCACGGCTTCATGGGGGAGCTGAACTTCCTGACGGCATTCCTGCTGTCGGCTGACATCTACTGGCAGCTACTGACGGGAGCGAGCCATGTCCACGGCGAGCGGCGGTGAGCAGGAGGGTGGGCAGTGCCCCTTCGGGGGCCCGCACACCGGCATGACGATCAGCAGCACCGACCCGTTCAGCGGGGAGACGATCACCATGCGGGTGTGCAGCAGGTGCGGGACACCCCTGTCGTGAGCGGGCTCTCCAGGCGCATGCTGTTGCAGACCCTGCTGGGTCTGCCAGCAGCCCGCCTGCCCCAGAGGAGCACCACCACCATGACCTATGACGCCAGCAGTCAGAGAGCCGGGGCGATCGGTGCCTCCTACGACGGCTACGTGGACCAGAACCCCGACCCCAATGACGACGACCTGGCGACCCACAACAGGAAGCGCAGCGAGGAGCGCGTCATGTGGATGCTGCGGGACGTGATGGCCAACATCGCGGCCCTGCGCCAGGACATGGCGATCACCAGCAAGGGCACCGTCAAGGTGCTCACGCTGGGCGACTCCATCACGGTGGGGTACGCCAGCCAGGACGGCCTGGGCTTCCGGTCCTTCCTGCCCGACCTGCTCAAGCGCCAGCACATCGTGCCGGTGATGAGCACCTGGTCCGGCCCCGGCTGGACCATCGGCAATCTGCAGCCGGGCGTGGCCGCCGCACTGACCGCCAGCAGCCCTGACATCGTGCTGCTGAACATCGGCACCAATGACGCCAGCCAGGGCCTCCTGTCCACCTTCCAGGCCGCTTACGGCAGCCTGGTGGACCAGATCCTGGCGTCCTCCACCACCGTCAAGGTGGTGTGCGCCAGGGTGGCCACCTCGCGGGGCTCTGCGGGCAACAACACCCTGCCCAACAACGAGGCGACGATCAACGGCTACATCGACGCCGTGGTCTCCGCGCGTACCAGTGGCGGCCGGGTCGCCTCGGCCGACATGACCCCAGTGCCCTCGCAGTGGACCGACAACGGCATCCACCCGTTGGATGCCGGTTACCTGCGCATGGCGCAGATCTACCTGGCCGCCATGCAAGCCTGGCTGCCAGCGTGAACGACAGGCTCCGAGACCTGGTCGCCAGGGGCCTGCGCAAGCAGGCCCGGGATCGGGCGATACACACCGCAGCCGGTGGCTACCTGGCCACCAGCTGCCTGCACGGTCAGCACGGCTACTGCCAGGGTGACACCGGCTGCGCCGGTACCAAGATCCCTGCCCAATGCAAGTTCTGTGGGCTGCCCTGCAGCTGCCCCTGCCACAAGGAGAGGAACAATGAAGGAGAGCACGAAGACCCTGTATGAGGCCGTGGCCAAGGCCATCGGCATGGAGGACGGGGTGGCCCCCGGCCCCAGGGAGAAGGAGTTCCTGGACGACATCAAGGCGGAGCACTACAACGACTTCCTCAGCGGGATCTTCCCCAACCCGATCTCCATCCTGATTGTCGCCCTGAAGATATTCGGCCTGCACGAGCTGGCCGAGCGGGCGATGGCTGGCGACTTCGACGGCACGTCCGCCGAGGCCAGGGAGTACCTGCTGTCGGACGAAGGCCGCTCGACTGCGAAGAGGCTGGGCGTCACCCCCGACCAGGTGAGGCGGGCGGTGCTCCGCAAGGACAGGGGCACCTCGGCCGACATCGAGGCCGACAACCCGTTCCGCGAGTCCGCCTGATGCAGACCCTGTCCCGGCTGGTCGCGCGGGGCTCCATCGCCCCGCCGCCACTGCCCCCGATGTTCCCCTCCTGGGGGGCGCGGGGGCTTGTCCTTCGGGAGCAGTCGGTGCACATGATCGCCGGGGTGGCGGGCACCTTCAAGACAATGGTCCTGCTCTCCGGGCTGGCCAACATGAAGGTGCCCACCCTGGTCTTCTCCACCGACTCGGACGACGCCACGGTGGCGTCGAGGCTGCTGGGTATCGCCACCGGCAAGCCGACCAAGGAGACGGAGGACTGGCTGCGCACGCAGCCGCAGCGCTGCACCGAGCTGCTGAGCCGCTACGACTTCCTGCAGTGGCAGTTCCTGCCCAACCCCAGCCTGGACGACATCTGGCTGGAGACGTACGCCTACGGCGAACGCTACGGCAGGTGGCCGACCCTGATCTGCATCGACATCCTCATGGACATCTCGCACGGCGAGGGTGGCGAGTGGGAGGTCTTGCGGCTGGTCATCAAGGAGGCGAAAGTCTTGGCCAGGGAGACCAGGGCGGCAGTCCTGATCATCCACCACGCATCCGAGGGGATGCGGGGCAAGCCCTGCCCTTCTCGCGGAGAGATCATGGGCAAGGCTGCCGCCTCCCCCTCGCTGATGGTGACCCTGGGCAAGGACGAAGAGGACGGCCTGTGGGCCGCCTGCGTCAAGAACCGGCACGGCCCCTCCGACATCACCGGACGGACCGCCTTCCGGATGGGCATCGACCCTGCGTCCAGCAGGGTCTTCGACTGGCAGGGGTACAACCCCTACGCCAAGGCCGTGGAGGGGGGCAAGGAGTGGTGGCAATAGAGTTCTTCATCCCCACCCACCCGAAGCGGGTCACCAACCGCAAGGCCAAGGTCTACCAGGTCGGCGTGGACGGCCGGTGGACCTGGCACCACGGGGAGTGCGCCAAGAAGATCGCCGGTAGTGACTGGGATGCCCTGGGCACCACCTACGGCGAGTACCACGACACCCAACCGGCGGCCTTCCGGGCCGCCATGGAGCACATGAAGGAGAGGCATGTCTGACAGTTGCGACAGCGCCACCGGGGCCACCTGCCCGGCGGTGGTGGAGACCCTGACGGGTGACTTCCTGGCGGTGGGCAGCTTCCGCGCCCCCAATGAGGCGAAGCTGCTGACGACCGAGAAGATCAACGTCGGCTTCGACGAGGCGGCCGTGGTCATCCCGCGCGAGGTGATGCTGAAGTTCCTCGGGGACTTCAGCGAGAAGGTGCTGAAGGAGAGGATCGCCGAGGCCACCCCCGGCGTGCGGGCCCGGCTGGCCGAGAAGGTCAAGACTGACGGCGAGCGCCTGCTCGGCGAGGTCGAGGCCGACATGGCCAACCCCCACCCGCACTCCCGCTGGGTCACCCGCAGGGAGGTCGGCGAGTGAGGCTCGGCATCTGGTGCTGGGAGCACATGTGCCTGCGGGTCAAGTGCAGGTGCACGCGATGAGCGGGCGTGAGGGCCCGGAGCCCACGCCCAGCGTGTGGAACAGCTGCTTCATGATGTGCCTGGGCATCGCCCTGATCATCGTGGCGCTGACCTATGCCACCAGGCGGTGGGGATGAACAAGGCCACCCGCCGCAAGCGGGCGACACTGAGGTGGCGTGCCGCCATCGGTCGTGGTCGCCACTACCGCGAGGTGTGGCGCAAGGGCGACGAGGGCTGGCGCTGCTACGGCTGCATCAGCGTTCCGTTCCATCCCTGGGAATACCCCACGCAGGAGCAGGCCGAGCACGCGTACAGCATGGCGCTGCGCTCCTGGGAGATGGGGCTGCTGCGTGGTCAATAAGGGCAAGGCCAGGGGCACCGCCACCGAGACCATGGTCGTGAAGTACCTGCGCACCTGGTGGCCGCTGGCGGAGCGCCGTGTGCAGCACGGCGACCACGACATGGGGGACGTCATCAACGTCCCCCGTACCTGCCTTGAAATCAAAGGCGCGAAGGACATCAGGCTCCCTGTTTGGAAGGAGCAGACCCTCGCTGAGCTTCAGAACAGCGGCGAGGACTTCTGCGCCCTGGTGATCCGGGTGGAGCGCAAGCCGGTGGAGCAGTGGGACTGCCTGATGCCGCTGTGGCAGCTGGGCATCCCGGTACTTGGGGAGGATGCATGGGTGCGTATGCCTCTGGTTACCGGCGTGGAGGTGCTGAGGCACCTCCAAGCGGTGGAGCCGACCTACTTCCATGCGTCCTCCGCCATTACGGCGTAGACGCCGACGACGCTGGTCGGGACTGGCAGGTGATCCTGTGCCCGTTCCATGGGGACAGGGTGCCCTCCGCCTCGGTCAGCTGGAGCAGGGGCTACTTCTACTGCTTCGCCTGCGACATGAAGGGCACGGCCCTGACTCTCATCATGCTCAAGGAGGGCCTGGACCGTGCAGCTGCCATCACCAGAGCAGAGGATCTTCTACGAGCAGGCGGTCACCCGGTACCAAGCGGACCTCGCTGGCGACGCCCGGACTCAGGCGTACCTGCTCAGCCGGGGCTTCAGTCAGGAGGTCGCCGCTACAGCCCGCCTGGGCGTGGTGGCACATCCCTTGCGGGGGCATGAGCAGCTGCGCGGCAGGCTGTGCATCCCCTACCTGACGGCAGCGGGGCCGGTGAACTTCAGCTTCCGCTGCCTGAAGGACCATGACTGCAAGACGGTGAGGTGCCCCAAGTACCTGCCGATGCAGTCGGGCATCGAGAAGAACATGTACAACGTCCAGGACACCTTCAAGACGGCCCCGGCCATCTGCGTGACCGAGGGCGAGCTGGACGCGCTGACGCTGTCGACCGCAGGGTTCCCTGCGGTCGGCCTGCCCGGCGTCAAGAGCTGGAAGAAGCACTACTCCAGGGTCCTGGAGGACTTCCCCGTGATCTATGTCGTCGGCGACGGCGACACCGCAGGCTCGGGGCTCAACGACTTCCTGTCCCGGGAGGTCCAAGCACGGCAGATCCTTCTGCCCAAGGGGATGGACGTCAATGACATCTGGATCAAGCAAGGCCAAGAAGGGATCAGTCGACTCTTCGCCTGACCCGGACCCGAACTGCTCGCACGAGGTCTACGAGATCCTCCAGGAGTTCCAGACCAGCGAACGGCGTCGCTGCACCGGATGCGGCACCGAGTGGTGGGAGGGGGCCAACGACCTGTGCGAGCACATCGCCTACGAGGACGGCAGCGTCGTCTACGACGACGGGGCACACCGCCTGCAGCATCGCACCTGCAGCGACTGCGGCCACACCTGGGACGTACCGCTGGACCGGAGTGACTTCGCCCTGGCTCCGCCCTACGGCGAGCACCCCGTCATCAAGGCGTACAACGCCCTGGTCTACTCGGTCGGCGGAGTCCTGCACCACGTGGTCGTGGAGCAGGGCGTGACCGTCATCGCGGAGGACGGTCACCTGCGGATCTCGCACCCGACGCCGGTCCATGGCATTGTGGCCCTGCGTCCAGTCCACCTGGACATGCCTGCTGGAGAGGAGCAGAGCGTTGAGCCTCACGCTGAAGAGCCTGAAGGGTAAGGCGGTCTTCGCCTGGACCGACGGCCCCATGTCCGCCACCTGGACGATCTCGGACTCCATGTCGGAGGGCGAGATCATGGAAGCACTGCTGGCCATGGTCAAGTTCGTGCGGGTACAGCCGGGGGAGGCGAACGTCATCCCGCTGCGGGCGGTGGACAGCACCGTCTCGATCTTCGAGCCAGCGCCCACGCCCCCAGCGTGGTCGAGGAATCTCGAACCGGCCGACAGGGGCACGATGGGCTGGACCCCGGCCGTGCAGCCTCCGCCGCTGGCGGATCTGCACGAGAAGATCCAGGGCACCGGCTTCGAGCTGATCGGGGATGACGATGAGCTCGCTTGATGAGAAGTACAAGCAGCTGGAAGCCCTCATCGAGGACATCGACCGACTGGAGTCGGAGGCCGACAACGCCGACTACGACGCCGACACGATGGTGCTCACCGACTGGTTCGTGGTGATCGCCAAGCGCGGCTTCTCCGACAAGGGCCAGGGGGCCTCCGCCGTCGGCTACATCAGCAACGGCAACGTGGCCATCCACAGCATCCTGGGGATGCTGGACTTCCTGCGGGTCAGGTACCACGCACGGGTCGCGTCCGACGACGACTGACCCCATAGACGCCCTGCTGTGGGGTCGAGGCTCCTCTCCGCCTCCCCTGCAGCAGGGCCCCAACCTCCTGCAGCCCGTCCTGGCCCCGCAGGAGTACGCGAAGACCCCCCGGGTGGTGTGGAAACCACCGGAAGACCGGGGGGTCTTCGTTGCGGACCGAGTGGAACGTAAGCCCGTTCGAGTCGGGCGGCCCCTAGGGAGGGGGTGGGGTTCGATTCCCCTTCACCATGGTGGCGAATAGGGCGACGGCCCGCGTAGGCAGGTTCGACTCCTGTCCGGTCCACTTACTTCTTTACATCCGGTGGCACGGAAGGCGGTTGCACATCGCCACTGCCACCCAGCATCCTGTCGAACAGGCGCTCGACGCCGGGTACCTGCATGAGTTGGGTCACTGCTGTGGCGACCGACACGATGACGGCCCCGGCTCCCACCGCCGTGCTGACCCCGCTGCCCGCTAGCAGCAGCGGGGTGGCGGCGGCCACACCCGCCAGCACCTGCACTGCGGTGTCGATGTTCTTACGGCCCTTCGGGCCGAACCTGTGGTGGTGCATCAGCCTCTCCGTTCGCCCTCATGGCGTCCACACGGGCTGCTGTGGCCCGGTCCAGAGTCCCGTGGACCTGGAGGCCGAAGAAGCGCTGAACGCCCCGTAGCGCGGCCTGTGTGGCCGCGTCCATCTCACCCGTGGGGGTGAGCCTCATCTTGCGCTGGACGTGCTTGACGACCTCATGCTCGGCCTCGGTGGTCGGGGCGATGATGTCGCGCTCGAACCAGTCAGTCAGTGCCACTCGCTGCCTTCTCCTGTGCATCGCCGATGACGATGCGCATGTGCTTCTTGTTGGACCTGGTCACATGGACCATTGTCGCCGGAATCCACAGGATGGAGGCGGCGATGTTGGGCCACACGTCATTCCAGAAGTGATGCAGCAGGGTCCACATCTCCCACCTCCGGCTCTTCGCCCACCCCCGTGTAGGTGGGCGTGGGTTCCTTGTGCGGCCAGTTGCGCCCGGCCGTGGACCAGTCGAGTTCGACGTCCGGCGGCAGTACAGCCCAGGTCTCCCGGCTGTTCGGATCGAGGTCAACCATGATCTCTCCTAGAAGGTGATGACGTCCGCGATGGTGCGCAGCTTCATCGTCAGAATGCCGCCGTACCCGGCGGTGTTGGGTCCCGGCTCCGCCTTCTGCACGAACTGGAACTCGTCAATGATGACCAGGTAGGACTTGTTCTGCTGCAGATCCTGGAAGGTGACCGAGTCGCCCTTCTGGGCGATCTGCTCGAACTGCTCCAGCCTGGCCAGCGATCGGTTCTCGTAGCCGACGTTCTGCCCGTTCTTGTCGCGCTCGATGTCGAAGCAGTAGACGGGCACGGTGAAGATGCGCTGGCGCACCGAGCCCGGGATCACCTTGAACTGCCAGCCGTTGACCACCATGCCCTTGGTGGTGTCGTTCACCGACCGGCCGAAGTCGAGCCGCAGCTTGACCCACTCGCTGGCCGAGGGGGGCACCGACAGCAGGACGTTCTCGATCTGCACCGCACTGCCCTCGGTCACCGACACCACGGAAGTGGTGCCGCCACCCGTGTCCTCGATGGAGCAGCCCAGCGTCCCGAAGAAGGAGGCGGGGGTCTTGACCGACAGGAACTTGAAGATCTTCGGTTCCTGGGTGTTGAACCTGATGCGGGCCGTCTCGAAGTAGCCGGTCGGCTCCAGCACGGTGGCCGACTCCAGGTAGGCCCCCTGGCCCACCACCGCGAAGACCATGCGGTCCGAGTTGCCGAAGTTGGTCACGCCCGTGGTGTTGCCGGTGGCGTGCGCCTGCAGATCGGTGGCGTACGCGAAGCGTGCGCCCGAGATCTGACCGGCCGAGGAGTTGTCGGCGATCGGCATGCCCAGGTCGATCCGCCACAGACCCGAGTTGCCGTCGATGTTGTTGGTCGCGCCCACGAAGAAGAAGCGGTCGTAGGCACCGCAGGAGTAGGTGGGCCCGGTGATCAGCAGCGGCCCGTAGGCGATGTCCCCGTTGGTGTCGATCTGCCCGACCCGGAAGCCACGGTTGGTGGAGATCCCCACGAAGGAGCCCAGGTAGGTCACCAGGTTGTTGACGAACTCCCCGTTGGGCAGCTCGCAGGTGATGGTGCCGCCGTTGCTCAGCGTGGGGACCACGCCGCTGGAGTTCAGCACGAACTTGTAGATCGACGACTTGGACCCGGCGAACCCTGCCGCATAGATGGCGTTGGGTCCGTCCGAGATGGACGTCCAGACCCAGCTGGGGTTCAGGTGCGTGAAGCGCAGATCGCCAGGGGCCAGCGCCGGGCCTGCCGTCACCAGCTCGTAGAGCTTGTTGTCGATGCCCGCCATCAGGCGGCCCTTGGTCCAGTCGATCACCACGTTGGTGGTGCCGGTGTTGTAGATCTTCGCTCCGGCACCGGACCCGGTGCCCTGCCAGATGCCGACGTTGTCAGCCACCAGGTAGTGGGTGCCGTCGGTGGTCAGGGACCTTATGACGGCGCTGCCGCCCCAGGTGACGGCGGTCGCCGTGGTGCCGTCGTCGCTCTTCAGGTTGGCGTTGACCGCCGACCAGTAGCGGTCAGCGCCGTCGTTGTAGCCCTGGACGAAGTGGGTGTTGGCCGACCCGTCGGCGATGCGCTGCGTGGTGGAGCGCAGCATGGACAGCTGGCCGTCGACCCAGGGGTTGAGCCCCACACTGTGCCCGTAGCGGATGGTGTGCCGGTTCTGCAGGTTGGCAGCGCCCACCTGGTCCGGGTCCTGGTACAGCAGGCCCTCGCCGCCGATGAAGGTGGGCTGGCTGCGCAGCCACCAGTCGACCAGCGACTGCTCGCCCGCCTCGCGGGCGTTGTCGAACTGCTGCTTACGGATCGGGGCCAGCTCCCTGGCCATCGGGTTCTGGTCACTGCTGGCCGACAGCCAGGGCATGCCGCCGATGGCGAAGTCATAGGCCACGTCCTTGAGGACGAAGGTCTTGGACTGCGCTGACGTCCTTCCCGAGAACGGGAAGGGCAGCCGCTGGGTGATGCCCGTCATGGATCACACCCCGATGGCGGTAGCGGTCATGTAGGCGTAGAGACGGGTGAGCGTGGAGGCCGAGGACACCCGCCCCTTCGGGGTGAAGGTGACCGTCTCGCCCGCCACCGCGCCCGTGATCACCTTCTCGATGAAGCTGATCACCTCGGTGGTGCTGGTGACGAACCCGGCCCCGGTGTCGGTGGCCGTGAACAGCGTGCCCGAGCTGGAGCCCACCGCGTCGAAGGAGATCAGTCCGGTAGCCGCGACCGACTCGGTCAGGTAGGAGCGCATCGTGAAGTGCAGCTTGCCCGAAGGCGGCACCACGGCCGCCAGCGTGGTGCCCGACGCGAAGGCGGCATAGGTGCCGCTGGAGGTGGTGCGACTGGAGGTGTCCTCCGCCACGGTCACCGCCAGGTTGGCGTAGGTGCCCGCCGTGGTGATGCTGCCGGTGGCCCCCACCGCGAACAGCGTGGTGTTGTTGGCCGCGTTGTTGACGTGGATGATGTCGTTGACCGGCGCGCTGTCGGTACCCCGGAAGACGGCCAGCTGGGTGGTGTCAGCGCCATTGCCGCCGATGAAGCCGCGCAGGAAGACGCCCTCGCCCAGCGAGTTGATACGCGACTGGGTGACCCCGTTGATCTGCCAGCGCTCCAGGTCCACTGATACGGCAGTGGGGGCGTTGATCAGGAAGGGCACCGTGGCCGTGTCCACCGGAGCCACCGTGACCGCGCCCTTGGCCCCCACGGTGAACAGTGGGGTGGGCGTGCTGTTGTTCAGCACCAGCAGGTTGCCGGTGGCCGCAGCAGCGGCCTGCAGCGTGATGCCCACATTCCCGGCGGCGGCCAGCGGCAGGCTGATGGCCGGGTTGCCGCTGAAGGTGGGCGAACCGGTGAAGCTGGGGTTGACGCTGAAGACGGGCGATCCCGTGAAGGGGATCGCCCCGGAGAAGGTGGGCGTACCGGCCATGGTGCCGGTCCAGGCACCCGAGAAGATGCCAGCGTTGTAGGTCTTGTTGGTCAGCGTCTGGCTGTCGCTGGTGCCCACGATGGTGCCCGCCACGCCGTGGACGGTCGCTGTGGCGACCTCATGGGTCCGGAAGTCGGTGGCGTCCTGTGCGCAGTAGACGTGCCGTGCGACAGCGCCCAGGCTGTGCGAGGCGGCGCTGGTGCCGTTGAAGGCACGCACGATCGTCAGGGTGTTGGCCGAGTTGTTGGTGACCTTGACCAGCTCTTCGCCCGCCACGCCGTAGTCCAGCGCCACGATGAACGGGTAGCTGACCGGCCAGCCGGTGGTGTCGCCCACCGTAACGCTGGTCGCGCCCGCCGAGATGGAGCCGGACAGGGCGGTCTGCACGGCGGTTGAACTGTAATAGTAGTTGTTCGCCATGGCTCAGCTCCCCTGGAAGGTGGCGAAGTTGGGGATCTCCTCCATCATGCGGGCGCGCTCGGCGTCCAGGCGCTGCTGGTAGAGAGCCATGTAGTACTGCGCCGCTTTGGCCGCCGACCCGGCAGGCACCAGCGGGCTGCGCTCGGTCGCCTCGATCGAGTGCTGCTGCAGGCGTGCGGCCTCATAGGTGGGCAGCAGGCGCGAGATCGCGCCGAACACCACGATGTCCACCGTGCGCTCCGGAAAGCCGGTGGTGGTCGCGTAGTCGTCCGAGTTGTTCACCAGCGGCGTGGGGGTGGTCGAGTAGACCACCTTCATCTGCCGACCAGGGGTGACGAAGTCGAAGATCTGGATCGACTTCCCCGAAGGGAAGTCGGTGGTGGCCTGAGTGTCGGCCATCGGGTTGTAGCGCCAATTGGGCAGCGGCTGCCAGATCTTGGTGGGGCCCACCAGCTGACCCACCACATACCAGACGTCGTCCACGGCAGCGGGCAGCGGGTACTCGTAGACGGGTGCCAGCTTGGTGATCTCGGTGGAACCGAAGACCACCAGCTGCGGGTACATCGCCAGGATGGTGTCGTTGATGGCGTCCTTGAGCCGCTGGCGCGGGAACTTGGGGGCCATCGTGATCAGCACACCCGAGTTGTGCGCAGCCGCGACCGTGTTGTCACGGCCGCGCCCGTTGAGTCCTGCCATCACCTGCACGATGCCGGTGGTCCGGTCGATCGAGTTGATGAGGATCAACTCGTCCTCGATCTCCAGCGTGCCCCGGAAGACGTTCTGGTCGGTGCCGGTGTCGATGGTGAAGCTGGTGTCGGTGCTGAGCATGGACTGGGCCAGCGAGGAGTACTGCTCCTGGTCCTGGGTGAAGCCCAGGATCGCGGTGCGCACCCTGCCCATGATCTGCTCGAAGCTGGTTGCCATGCTCAGCCACCTCCCTCAGTAGCTTGCGCGGTTGCAGGTGATGAGGGCCGCGTACACCGCTCCGGTGGTTGCGGTGCCCACAGCGGTCACCGTAAGGGCTGTGGCGTTGTCGCACAGCACCCGCAGCTTGTAGGGGCCGGGGCCGTTGGTGGTGCCCACGGCGGTGGACGCATAGGGCAGCCGAGCGATGACCGTGGTCGTCCCGAACTTCACGTTCATGTTGTTGGAGTCGGTGGCGACAGCGGCCGTGCCGCTGATCGACACCCAGATCTCCACGTCCCACATGCCGACCGCAGGGGTCACGGAAGCGATGACAGTGCCAGCCGTGGGCGTAGTGACAGGCGCAGTCTGCGATGCGACCGAGGTCTGCGCGAAAAGTACTGCTCCATCAGGCATGGCTGCCTCCCCTTACTGGAAGTAACCGACGGCCGTACCCACTGCCGAGGTGCATCCGTGGAAGTTGAGCTGAAGTGTGACGGGATGCGTCCCGTCAGGTTCATGTTGTTGCTGTCGGCTGCTGCCGTGGTGGCCGTGCCGGTCACGGCCACCGACACCTGGATCTTGTAGTTGCCTGCGGCGGGAGCCGCCAGCGTGGCAACCGCAGTGCCTGCGGTGGGGGTGGCTGCGGTGGCGCTCGACGCCACCAGCGTGTTGTGGGTCGTGGGAGCGATGAAGGTGGGGGTGGCGGATGTGCCGCCATTGCCGATCAGCGTGCCGTCAGGGTTGACTGCTACGACGACCTGCTCCCCCACCTGGTTGATGACACTGACGGCCACTGGTCACCCCGGCATCGGGTCGGCTCGGCTGAAGTCTCGCCCGTAGGCGGCCCCCGCCTTGTCGGACTCGCGCATCGCGTGCACGATCTTGGGCATGGTGGTGCCGTCAGGCTGGATGCCCTCCTTGCGGACCTGCCGGTAGAGGTTGAGTTCCTTGTCCCACAGCTTCTGGGTGGTGGCGTCCCCGCCACCCTGGCCGCAGAAGGCCACCTTGGTGCCTGCGGCTCGCAGGCACTCGTGATAGCTGCCGTGGTCCTGGCTCTTGCAGCCAGACCGGCAGGCCATCAGAGGTCGTCCGCATCGCGGTAGACGCCCTGCACGTTGCTGTCGTCGCAGGAGACCACGCTGTACGGGCTGCCGCCCGCTCCACGGATCGGCACGACCTCGGCAGCCTGCGCGATGGTCAGCGCCTCATTGCCGTTGACCAGGATGGTCGCACCACCGGGTGTGCAGGGGCAGTTGTCGCTGTGCCCCGCATGCGGGCAGTCCGGGTGTGCCGCCGGGCTGTACATCTGGATGTTGAGGTCACTCATCACTTGCCGCCCTTCTTGGCGTTGCCCTTGACCTTGCTCAGGTTGGGATTCGCCTTCTTGGCCGCAGGGGATGCCTTGCGTGCACCGGCGGCCAAGATGGCCCCCGCGCGGTCCTGGCTGACGCCCTGCTTCGCGGCGACCTGCTTGCTCGCAGCCGCGAAGCCCATGCCCTTCTTAGCCGCCATGATCTCTCCTACGCGGGTACGAAGTTCGCGGAGGTGACATTCACGCCGCCCGCGATCAGGTTGGCCTTGGTGGTGTCGTCCACCGTGTACTGATGGCCGCCCTGGTAGAAGTTGGCGGCCGTAGCGATGTCGTCCTGCGTGGGAAACCGCAGGGCACGGAAGGTGCCCTGCGGTCGTTCCACGATGGAGATGCCCTGCGCCAGCTTGAGGCGGCGCAGAAGGGGGTCGTAGTTCCACTGGGGCAGCCCCTCGTCCACATGGTTGAGAGTGAAGATCCAGCTGGCCACGACCCCTCCTGTCAGCTCTTGACGATGCTGAAGTAGTTCGTGCCGTCGGACACGAACATGACCCCGTGGACCGCGCCGGAGGCGAGGACCAGGGTCGCGCCGCCATCGATGGTGCTGGTGGTCGGCGTGATGGTGACCGAGTTCGTCGTGCCGGTGGTGCGCACGAAGAAGGGCCGGCCCGACTGCCAGTCGGCACCGGCCTGCGGCACCGTGATGGTGATCGCACCACCGGACGGGTCGCAGAGCAGGACCGAGTCGTTGGTGGTCATGGTGTAAGCCGCAGCCGTGACCTTGGTGATGGTGTACGAGGTGTTGTCCATACCAGACATGCCTGGTACCTCCTATCAGCTCTGGTCGATCGTGGAGCTGGTCTCCACGCGGATGAGGGACTCCTGGCGGTAGATGCTCCAACCGGCCACGCCGTACCAGCCGATGGGCCGGAACCGCATCAGCTTGTCGGTGATGGGGCCGGGGATGACGTGGAACTCGTCCGCGCACGCCTCGGACAGCGCCTGCTGTCCGGCGAAGTAGGTGCGGAAGCGTCGCACGGTGCCACCAGCGCCAGCGTCCGCCGCGTTGAAGCAGCGGGGGGACTCGACGTAGTAGGCACCCTCGTAGGAGCCGATCTCGCCAGCCCAGATGTTGCCTGCAGCCGAGTAGTTGTGCGGATCACGCCACGCGGCAGCGCCGGTGTCGGAGCGGAGGTCGTAGGAGACCTCGGGGTGGATCGCCGCCCAGTAGAGCGAACCCTTGCGGGGCACCGCCTTGTTGGTGCGCAGCTTGACCACAGCCAGGCGACCGAGGCTGGACTTGAAGCCGTCGGTGCCGACCAGGGTGGTCGCCGTGGTGTTCACGGTCGCGTTGGTGACGTAGGTGGTCGTACCGGCCTGCAGCTGGATCAGGTTCGATCCGCCACGGATGACGTTCTGGACCACCAGGTCGACGGAGTCGGCCATGTTGTACGCCACGATGTTGGCGACGGCCGGGTCGACGTCGGTCAGCGAGAACAGGTACAGCTTGCGGGTGCGGAGCACCGGGTTGCCGTACTCGTTCAGGGTGATCGTGACGGTGGTGGGGTTACCCAGCGCCACCGAGTCAGGGTCGACGTTCTCGGTCAGGGTCGCAGTCTGCTGCGCCAGGTCCTGGAAGCGCTCCAGCACGACCGACCCACCGGGGGCGGTCTGCTGAGCAGGACGCTTGTCCGCCACCTGGCGGAACATGGGCTGCGAACGGAGAGCGAACTCGAACAGCTTGTCGTACGCGGTCTGGACCGCGTTGGACATAGCCGTGGTATCGGTATACGCGTTAGCCATGCGGGACTCACCTCCCCCTTCAGGGGGCCTCTAGACGGTCGAGGGCGAGTCAGGAGAGCATGTCGTAGTTCCAGCCATGGGCGCGAGCCACCTGCTGGAATTCCTCCGGGGTGTTGGTTGCCCGCAGCGCCGCTGCGATGGCGTCATCCCCCGACAGCACCTGCCCGTTGCCGTCCACACCGGCCGCGTTCATGCGCTGCTGAGTCTCCTGACTGTTGGTGGAGACCGTCGAAGCCGGAGCACCGCCCTGCGCAGTCTGCTGCGCGTAGGACTGAGGCTCCGTCTTGACCAGGTAGGCGGCGTTAGCCGTCAGCCAGTCCTCCACCTTGTCGGGGTCGCCGTTGTAGAGCGCTGCCGCTCCCGGGGCGTACCCCCGGGCCACCAGCTCCTGAGTCACCTTGCTCTGCCGACTCTCGGCTCGCAGAGCGTCAATCTCTGCTCGCATGTCCGCTAGCGCCTTGGAGTCCTTCTCCATCTTGTCCCGGTACCAACCGGGTGCCTTGGATGGGTCAGGCTCTTGCGTCTGCGCGGGGTCGTCCTGCGGAGGGTAACCGTTGTAGCTGAAGCCCATGTCGCTCATTCGAGCCGTCTCCCTAGTTGAGTCCGCCGCTGGCCAGCGCCCCAGATGGGGGACTGAGGCGCGCTCCAGCGATCACTGCATGTGTACAGCTTTGCCAAGTCTTTGTCTACTGCTGCTGACTTCCTGCACTGAGACCGACGTAACTTACAGCCGCAGTGTTGCCGGAGAACAACGCCTTCTCCTGGTCTTGCAGCTTCGCTGCCTTCTGCGTGACATCCACGCCGCCCACCTTCGAGCCGGGCTCGAAGACTCCCTGCTCAGCCTCGCCCTGGGTCCAGTCGGTGCCGAACCGCTGGGCGATCGCCTGCATCGGGTGGAAGGTCTCGGCCAGCTGGGCGTATCCGGCCTGCGCCTGCGAGGTGGTGACACCCTCGCGGGCGAACTGCTCGGCGAGTCCGGCCGGGGTGAAGCCGTGCTCGATGGCGGCCCCGCCGATCTGGGCGGCCTGGGCCTGGATCTGCAGAGTGGGCAGCGAGCGGGACCGGTCCAGGAAGTAGGCGGTCACCGCCCCCTGGTCGATGCCGTACATCTCCTTGAGCGCCTGCTTGACCTCATCGGGTGCCTGGGTGGTGTCGGAGACCGCAAGGTCGACGCGACCCTTCAGCTCGGTCGGCGACACGTCGCCGCCGATCCAGTTGGTGAAGTCGCTCGGCTGGTCGTAGAAGCCCTTCGGCAGTCCGGCGTCCTGCATGATCGCCCGATAGGAGGACTCGGTTGCCAGGTACTGGGCCGGGCTGAGTACGGGCAGCCCGGCCTTCAGGCGTGCCGCGTTGCCCGCGAAGCGCTGCTTGTACTCGGGGGTGTCCTGCAGCAGCAGCGTGATGGTGTCAGCGCCGTAGCCCTGCTTGATGAAGTTGAAGATGGTGGGGGCCAGGGTGCCCAGCCCATAGGAGTTGAACAGGTCCACCAGTGCCGCATAGGCGTCCCTGTTGGCCCCGGTCAGATCCTTGATGGGGTCCCCGGTGGAACCGGGCGTGCCGGGCGGGGCGGGGGGTGGAGTGGGCGAGGAGCCGGAGGTGATCGGCGGCGGATTGAAGGGACCCGGCAGGCGGGGCGGCGACACGATGGGGGCGCTCGCCCCCTTGCTGGGGCTGCCTGGGGTTGTTCCGGTCACTGCCACGGGTCCTCCTTCAGAATGCGACGCCGAAGTCCACGGCGATCTGGTGGGCTGCGGTCATGGTGGACTCGCGGGCGTTGTTGGTCTTGGCCCACAGCGGGTCGGCCCGTACGTCATTCTCCAGCTGCCACAGCGGATACTGCGAACCGGGCAGGCCGTTGGTCGGCAGCGGAGCCTGCATCGCCTTGGAGATGTACTTGTTGGTCAGGTCCACCGATCCCTGCGGGATCTCCAGCAGGGTGGAGACGGCCTGGACGTAGGGGGCCGCCAGGTCCAGGACGTTCTGCCCGGCCAGGATCTGCGGGGCATAGGCCGCGTACTTCGCGGCAGCACCCTGCCGCATCTGGGCGATCACCGAGTCGATGGTGGAGCTGCCGCCCTCGATGGCGCGCACCGCATTGAGGTACCAGGCGGAGGAGCCGTTGCCGCCATTGGCGTAGGCGTAGGTGTGCAGCTTGTCGAAGTCGATCCCGGCCTGCCCCGAGAGCAGGCCGCCATGGAAGTTGACGGCAGCGCCCAGCCAACTGCTGACCCGGGCATCGCTCCAGCCGTCCTGGAGGATGTGCATGGCGGCAGCCTGCAGTGTCGGGTCCATCTTGCCGATGCCCGCGCCCTTGGCCGTCAGATTGCCGAAGCCCACCGTCACCGCCAGGGCGTTGGCGTGCATGACGGTCTCGACCCACTTCTGGCTGAAGGTCGCCGGGTCGGTGTACTTCAGCGTCAGGTACTGGCGCATGGTGTCGGAGTTCTTCGCCCACCAGCTGGTGTTCTTCAGGTGGGCCAGGAAGACGTCAGGGGTCCACTGGCCGGTGACGGCCTGGGAGAAGAGGGACTTGAGGCCCTTGTCCGAGTTGATCAGGTTGGCCGACAGGCCGTACATCGCGGCCAGGGTGGTGGGGTCGAGCACTGGTGTGGTCACGGCTGGGGCCGCCCCTCCTCCGGTCGTCGTGGTGGTCGTGGTCGTGGCGTTGACCGGTGCGCCACCGACCCGGCCCAGCACCTCATTGACATAGGTAGAGACCGGCGGATTGCCGTACCCCTTGGTGGGGTCCGGCTGGCCGGAGTACCACATGGCTGCGGCACCGGCCGCTCCGTAGGAGCGGAAGTATCCGCCCAGGATGCCATTGGCGATGGCCTCCTGAATCGAGGGACTGGACAGGAACTGCGAGACGCTGACCGAGTAGCCGAGCACCTGGCGCGACCAGGAGGGCAGGTTGGACGGCATGATCTGGTACTTGCCCAGCGCACCGGAGCCGGAGTTGACCGAACCGTAGTTGCCCCCCGACTCCTGCTGGCCGATGGCCCAGAGGAACTGGGCCAGCGTGATCGCCACTAGCCGCCCACCCCCATGTTCTGCAGCACCTGCTTGGCCGTGGTCATCGTGCTGCCGATGGCGGCGGGGGTGGAGTTCCACCCCTTCTGGCTGCGCACCAGCTGCTGGAAGTCGGTGAGTGTCATCGGGGCGGGCTTGCCGTCAGGGCCCATCTTGTTGATGGCCTGCTTGATCAGCGGAGTGTTGACCGACAGCGACTTCGGGTCGAGGTTCAACTCCTGCGCCATCATCTGCACGTAGGGGTCGGCCAGATCCTTGACCGAGGCCCCGGCCTGGAGCTGCTGCGAGAAAGCCGGGAAGGCCCCTGCTGCGGTCTGCCGGATGTGGCTGAGCACTCCGGTCAGGTCGCTGACTCCCTGGGCGATGTAGGCCGCATAGGTCTTGATCGTGGCATCCGACAGGCTGACGCCCATGTCGTAGGCGTAGGAGCGGACCTGGTTGTAGACCTGGCCCGCCTGGCCACCGATGACGTGCTGCTTGTTGAAGTCGACGAACTGGCCCAGGAAGTTCTGGATCTGCTCCTTGCCCCAGCCATAGGTGATGATGTTGGTCGCCAGCTTCTGCTGCTGCGCGGTCGTCAGGATCGCACCCATCTGGTTGGCCGACTGCTGCACGGCGGCCCTGGCCGCCC
>Ga0210410_10000457_pt1 | contig 46022 bp, 40 predicted proteins | sample IncBWC4MmetaG_FD_161058 | JGI IMG/M metagenome (GOLD analysis project Ga0210410, IMG submission 161058) | Forest soil microbial communities from Barre Woods Harvard Forest LTER site, Petersham, Massachusetts, United States - Inc-BW-C-4-M | ecosystem: Environmental > Terrestrial > Soil >...
CAAGAAAATCGATGTTGGGATTGCGAAAGAACTCCACGGTGTATATCGCCTCTTAATCTAATCTATGACGTAATTACGAATACCTAAATGCTTAACGCTTCGCCGCGCTGCTTGCGGCTCAAGATCCAGTCGAAGATCACGCGCGAAACGAACACTGCTGTGAACAGGTTTGCCAGCAAACCGAACGTCAGCGTAACGGCGAAGCCCTTTACCGGACCGGTTCCGAACAAGAACAAAATCGCCGCCGAAACAATAGTCGTAACGTGCGTATCAACGATGGTGATCCAGGCATGACTAAAGCCTTGATCCACCGCCGTTGGCGGCGTTTTGCCCGAACGCAATTCTTCCCGAATGCGCTCAAAAATCAGCACGTTGGAATCGACGCCCATACCGACGGTAAGGATCACTCCTGCAATGCCCGGCAGGGTTAACACTGCGCCGAAATATCCCATGAAGCCCAGCAGGATGACCAGGTTGAGAATCAGCGCCACATCGGCGTTTATTCCGGCTCCGCGATAGTAGACCAGCATGAAGATCAGCACCGCCAACATGCCATAGCAGGCCGCCTTGATGCCGGCGCGAATCGAATCGGCGCCCAGCGACGGTCCCACCGTACGCTCCTCCAGATACTTAATGCCAGCCGGCAATGCGCCCGAGCGCAACACCATCGACAGATCCTTGGTCTGCTGCTCGCTCATCCGACCGCCGCTGATCTCGCCGCGATCGCGAATTCCCTCTTTAATGTTCGCAACTTCCTTCACCTTGTTGTCGAGAACCACGCCGAGACTGTCGTTGATGTGGTTCGAAGTGAAGCTGTAGAAGCGCTGGCCGCCCTCTCCCGTGAGCGTGAAACTTACGCTGGGCTGGCCGTTCTGATCGCGGCTGGGCTGCGCGTCGCGCAAATCCTTACCGCTGACCGCCGACACCCGCGAAACCAAATACCACGCCTGCGCGTCACTACCCGGTGCGGCAGAACCAGGCAACAAGATTGAATCCGAAGGCAGAACTCCGCCCTTTTCCTGCAAGGCCGCCTGCTCACTCGGGTACGGTCCACCCGTCACCTGCTTAATCTGTAACATCGCGGTGGACTGAATAATGTCTTTTACGCGGCCGGGATCGTCCACTCCCGGCAATTGCACTAGAATCTGATACTGTCCAAGACCGTGTTCCTGAATGGTCGGCTCGCTGACCCCCAGTTGATCCACGCGGTTGCGAATGGTTTCAATGGCTTGCGTGACCGCTTTGTTCTTCAGGTCCGCAAGATTGGTGGGCTTCATCGACAACGTCCAGGAATTGTCCGCGCCGCCGGCAATGTCGTATTCCGGCAAGCGATCGTTCACGATGCTTACCAGATCGGAGCGCGACGCCGGGAGCACGCCTTTCAGCAGCACATGGTCGGGATTGTTCTGCGCGTCGGGTTGGGAAATATCCGCGTAGTCGATCTTCTTGGCACGCAGCTGATCTTTCAAAACTTCGATGGCGTTCTGGGCTTCCACGCTCACCGCATCGTTGACCTGCACCTGCAGAATCAAGTGCGTTCCGCCGCGTAAATCCAGCCCCAAATGAATGTGGTCGGTCATCGCCGTTAGCAGTCCATGGCCGGAAACGCTGCTGGGAACGCCAAAGATTCCAAAGAGGAAAAACAGCAGCGTGGCTACGATGAGTCCGAGCTTCCAAAGCTGATTCTTGTTCATGATGAATACTTGTCCGAATAATTGAGTTTGCCGTTACTTGCTCTTGGTTTCGTCCTCTGCCGTTGTCACTTGCAACACCGAAGCTTTGGTTACTTCCATCCGCAAATTATCGGGCGGAACGCGGAGGTGGACCGCGTCGTCCTTAAGCGCGATGATCGTGCCTCGTAACCCGCCGCTGGTTACCACCTTGTCGCCGGTCTTGAGCTGGTCGAGCATCCCCTGCCATTTTTTCTGGCGCCGCTGCTGGGGGAGAATCAACAGAAAATAAAAGATCGCGAAGATGAAAATGAGGGGAGCCATACCCAGCCACCCCATGCTGCCGCCACCACCGAACTGAATCGCCAGTAAAGAATGCATATTCTTGCACTATAAGCGGACGCGTCCGCGAAAAACCGCCCGCGCCCATTAGCGCCGCGGGCGCTTTCATTCCACCACGGGGTTTGAATCGACTTCGGCCGGGTTTCTTCAGCCTTCAGGCTGGATCTGGGGAGGTCTTCGGTTTCGGTCGAGACTAGACACAGCTAAAAACTGAACTCTTCCCCAAGTCGAATAGAATGCCGTACCCGCCGCATAGTGTCAAGGTAGAAGCTGAGATTGTGGATTGTATTCAGGACTCGCGCCAGCACTTCATTGGAAGCGTAGAGATGGCGCAGGTAAGCGCGCGAGTAGCGCTGGCAGACTCGACAGCTGCATTTTCGGTCGAGTGGGCCTGCATCCTGGGCGTATCGCGCCTGCTTGATAGAGACTTTCCCCTCAGATGTAAACAGCAGTCCGTGACGCGCCGCGCGAGTGGGAAGGACGCAGTCCATCATGTCGACGCCGAGGTTGGCATACTCCACGATTTCTTCGGGCGTCCCCACTCCCATGACATAGCGGGGGTTGTCGGTAGGCAAGTGTTCGAGTGTGGATTCGATGATTTCGCGGCTAAGATTGCGCGGTTCGCCGACGCTGAGGCCTCCGATGGCGTAGCCGGGGAATCCGATTTCGATGGTGCGTCCGGCGGATTCTTTTCTGAGATCGCGGTCCATGCCACCCTGGACGATGCCAAAGAGGGATTGAGTCCGATCTTCTGGTGGAGGAACGCTTACGGCATCTGGGGTCGCCCACGGGACTTCATGTTTGTGATCCTCGAAATATTTCTTGCTACGCGCTGCCCAGCGCGCCGTCATCTCCATCGAAGACTTCATCCGAGCGCGGTCTGCGGGGAACTCTGTGCACTCGTCGAAGGCCATGATGATGTCAGCCCCGATGCCGATTTGCGCCTCCATCGAACTCTCAGGGCTGAAAAAATGGGACGAGCCGTCGAGATGCGATCGGAATGTGACGCCCTCTTCGTTGACCTTTCGCAACTCATTCAAGCTGAACACCTGAAACCCGCCGGAATCGGTGAGGATCGCGCGTGGCCACGACATAAAACGGTGCAGCCCGCCCATGCGCCGCACCGTACCGATACCGGGGCGCAGGTAGAGGTGATAGGTATTTCCCAGAATAATCTGCGCTCCCAAGTCTTCGAGAATGTCCTGCGACACTCCCTTGACCGACGCCAGCGTGCCCACGGGCATGAAGATGGGAGTTTCGATCTCGCCGTGAGGCGTGAGCAGGCGTCCGGTGCGGGCTTTGCCGCGGGTGGCCTCAATTTGAAACTGCAGGGACATTCTTTGGGATTGTAGCAACCGGGGAGGCCGCGATCAGCAGTCAACCACCGGCGGTCGGCGGGTTGGCGGTCGGGCTACAAAAAATCTTCAATCCGCGATGGGGATGATCTCACCCACTGCGCGGCCGTTCTCGACGATCAATCTTCCCACCGTTACTGGCAGCTTAAATCTACGAGGGCCAGCGCTGCCTGGATTGAGATAGCGCACGCGATTCCTGGTCTCCAGCTTCGGGATGTGGCTATGGCCGGAGATTACTACGTCGAATCCGGATGCCTCGGGCTTCAAATCGAGCTCCGCCAGATCGTGCAGGACGTAGATGGAAATGCCGGCGATTTCCAGAACCTCGGTCTCGGAGAGCTTGCGGGCCCAGGCAACCTTGTCGACGTTTCCGCGGATTGCGGTTACGGGTGCGATTTTGGCCAATTCTTCAAGGATTTCCGGCGCACCGATGTCGCCGGCGTGAATGATGTGCTGCGAACCTCTCAACGCAGCAAAGGCTTCGGGACGCAGAAGGCCGTGCGTATCGGAGATTACGCCGATGGTGAAGGCAGTGCTCAGTTCTCGGTCTCTGTTCTCATCAATTTATTCATTTCGGAGTGCGTGGGTGCATCGGCCAACAATGCGTAGGTGCCGCTTGTTTTCAGTTCTTCTGCTATACGACGCAGGGTTCCAAGGGCGGCGCGCATTGGGCCCGAACCCAGGCTCACTCGGGCGACTCCGGCGCTTCGCAGTTCGGAAATTGGCGGACTCCCCGGCCCCGCCAGAATATTCACAGGACACGATACCTCAGCGACGAGGCGTTTGATCGTGGTTAGGTCGCCAAGTCCGGGAACGAACACGCAGTCAGCTCCGGCATCGCGATAAGCGCTGAGGCGACGGATGGTCTCATCGTAGCGGCTCGATGGTTCGCCGACTTGCAGAAGATAAACATCTGTCCGGGCGTTGATTACCAAGGGAACATCCAGCTTGTTCGCGAGACTACGGATCGCGTGAATTTTTTCCACTTGCAGGGACAAATCCAATAGCGGCTGCTCCGGATCGCCGGTTGCATCTTCGAGGTTCAGGCCAATAGCTCCGGCCATAATTACCGCGCGCGCCATCCTGGCCACACGTTCCGGGTCGTTGCCGTATCCAGACTCAACGTCCGCGCTTACAGGAATTCTTACCGTCTGGGCTATGCGCGCCACGGCCGCCATCATGCGGTCTGCATGGATCCTCTGCCCGTCGGGATATCCAAGGGTAAACGCAATCCCCGCGCTGGTTGTGGCAAGGGCGGGAAAGCCAGCTTCTTCGACGATGCGGGCGCTGGCGACGTCCCACACATTCGGCAGCAGCAATGGATTGCTACCTGAGTGCAGGGCTCGGAAGGCTTCCGCTTTTCTTCTCTGCTCAAGGTTGGGGATGGGCATACGCAGGATTTTGGATGCGATCACCGACCTGCATTCTTCATCTTTTCGACAAATCGTCCAATGCTCACGACTGCGCGTCCTACCGTGCCGCGTCCAATTTCCTGAACCTCATCGCGGGCTATGACTCGCAGCGTATAGAAGCGGCCGTCGAACGATTCCAAAATCCCTTCCGCCTTGATCCGAGCGCCGATGCCGCTAGCGGCACGGTGTTCCACATGGATCGAAGTGCCCACGGTGATCTCGTCGCCTTCGCAGTAGGGATGCAACGCAAGGAACGCCGCGGTTTCCATGAGCCGAATCATGTCGGGAGTGGAATAGACTGGCGGCAACTCCGGATGATGTGCCGTGAGCGTGTGACGGAACTCGACAGTTTCTTCGGCTTCACCGCGCGCGCCGATCGGAATCTCTCTGGCCACAACATTACCCCTCGAACAGAGTGAAGCGATTCGCCAGCGGCAACATCATGCCGCCACCATGCGGCGCGCCTCAATCCCATCGAGCGCTTGCCATAGCATCCGCGCGGCATTCTCCGCAGCTTCGAGCGCCGCATCGGCGGCTTTCGGATCAGCGGCAACCTGCTTTTCAAGCTGGCTGCGCCACACTCGCGAGTGGTACACGTCGGCGGTGGCGTGTACGGTGAAGTATGCGCAGGCTTTTTCGTCGGCTGCGTACATCTCGCGCAGGCCGCGTGCCTTCTCCTGGGCCACGCGGGGAACCTGTGATTCATAGGCGTAGAACGCGGCGAGCGCCTCTTCCGCCGCGCCCTCGCCCGCCACGCGCTGAAAATGATCGATCAGCTGACGAATCTCCGTTACCGGGGCATGCGGTCGCAGGTTGCGGCTCGATCCCATAGCTTCGGCAAAGTCGAGCCAGAGCTCGGCGTGCGGACCGGAATCCATGGCGGACTCGCCTTCCACGCCCTGCTCATCCCGCATATTGGCCAACACGGCGCGACGCAGGTCACCATCGTCCAAGCGCAGGGCGAAAGCTGCCAGATAAGACGGGAAGGCCTCGACGTGATGGTAATAGTCCTGCGCATATTCGCGCAGATTCTCGCGCGTCAACTCGCCAGCGGCCCATGCCTTGTAGAAGGGATGGCAAAGCAAATCGTACTTCGCGATGCGTGCGTCCAGTAGATCTGAAAAATTCTGCGTCGTCATGTCGTCCTCCGAGGAATGCGATTGAGACATTCCAATATACGGGTGCGGGTATGAGGCGGCAAGTGATCCAGATCACAGGCGCCGGTAAGTTGCTAGAATGAAAGCAGAAGTGGGCGGCGATTTTTACGCGCGCTTCCAAATTGCCATGCAGTTCACCGAACAATTCGATGTCGTTGTGGTTGGCGCCGGGCATGCCGGATGCGAGGCGGCCATGGCTGCGGCGCGCATGGGGCTGAAGACTGCGCTCTATACACTCAACGTCGATCTCATCGCGCAGATGTCGTGCAATCCCGCGATCGGCGGCATTGCCAAGGGGCACCTGGTGCGCGAGGTCGATGCTCTCGGCGGAATCATGGGAGAGATCACCGACGCGGTCGGCATCCAGTTTCGGCTGCTGAATACTTCGCGCGGCCCGGCGGTATGGTCTCCGCGGGCACAGTGCGACAAGCAGGCTTACCGACTGAAGATGCGCGAGGTGTTGGAGTCGCAGCCGAATTTGAAGATCAAGCAGGCGGAGGTAGCAGAGCTGATTGTGGAACCGTCGTTGGTCCCTTCGCTCGGCTCAGGGCAGGCTAAGGACGGTCGTTCGTCGTTGGCCGGCCCACAAGATGCAGACGCTTTTGCCAACGACCAACAACCAACGACTAACGACCGTGGCGTCTGCCGCGGCGTTCGCCTGCGCGACGGCCGCACCGTTGGCGCACACGCGGTCATCATCACCACAGGAACATTTCTTAACGGACTGATTCATTGCGGCGAACAACAATATCCGGCTGGACGCTCGGGCGAGCCCAACGCAGTGCTGCTGGGCGAAGCGCTGAAAAATCTTGGCCTGCGCGGATGCCGCCTCAAGACCGGCACCCCTCCTCGCCTGGACGGACGCAGCATTGACTGGTCGCGCTTTCAGGAGCAGCCCGGCGACGCCGATCCTACGCCGTTCAGTTTTCGGACGCGCCGCGTCGCACATCACGATTCGCAGGTGCCCTGCTACATCGCGTGGACTGGGCCGGAGACGCAGCGAATTATTCGCGAGAACGTACACCGCTCGCCTATGTATAGCGGGCAGATAAAGTCGGTAGGACCACGGTATTGTCCGTCGATCGAAGACAAGATCGTGAAGTTTCCCGACAAGGAAATGCATCAGCTTTTCCTTGAGCCGGAGGGGCTGAACACCCACGAGATCTACGTCAACGGCATGAGCACTTCCTTGCCGGTAGAGGTCCAGCTCGAAATTTTGAAGTCGATTCCCGGTCTTGAGACCGCGGAGATGCTGCGCCCGGGATACGCGATTGAGTATGACTCGATCGATCCGACTGAACTGGAGCGCACGCTGGAGACGCGCAAGATTGCGCATCTTTTTCTCGCGGGCCAGATCAACGGCACTTCAGGCTATGAGGAAGCCGCGTGCCAGGGGCTGATGGCAGGCATCAACGCGGCGTTACAGGTGAAGAATGAAGCGCCGCTGATTCTCGACCGCACCGAGGCTTATACCGCGATCCTGATCGACGACCTGATCTCGAAGGGAACGAACGAGCCGTATCGCATGTTCACCTCGCGGGCAGAATTCCGCCTGCATCTGCGGATCGATAACGCCGACCGCCGACTTACGCCGCATGGGCGGCGCGTGGGATTGATTTCGGATGCAGCGTGGTCAGATTTCCAGGCAAAGCAGGAGCGCCTGGAGAAACTAAAGCTCATGCTGGAAAAGGCGAGGCTAACGCCCGCAATGCTGGGAACAGAACGTGTGGAGACGGGCGACTCGCCCGTCGGCCCTGACGCGAGCCTGGAGTTCGGGGCCGAACTCAGCTCGGCAGTGGGCCAGTCGCTAGCGCAGTTGCTGAAGCGTCCCGAAGTCACGATCGAGCGACTGATTCCGATCCTGCGTGAGGCGGAGCCAGCATTTTTTGACAGGAATGGAATCGGCGAGAATCAGCGCGAATCTGCGGCCGGATGCTCTTCTGAAGTTCGCAACGAACTCAAATCGCTTGAGACCGAAATCAAGTACGAGGGCTATCTGTTGCAGCAGCAGCGCGCCATGGATCGGCTGAAGAAGGCGGAGCAGCACGCCATTCCGCAGTGGTTTGATTATGGCTCGGTCAGCGGATTGTCGAAAGAGATGCAGGAAAAGCTCAGCCGCGTGCAGCCGCGGACTCTTGGCCAAGCTTCGCGAATTCCGGGCGTGACTCCGGCGGCGGTGTCGCTGGTGAACGTGTTCATCGAGATCCAGGGCCGACGCCGAGAGCAGGCTGCCGCGCTCTAAACGGAATAATTCGCCAGGAATCTTCTACTGAACTCGGTAGCGATCGAGTCGGACGGATCTTTGCTGTGATATTGGGTCGTCATGTAGCTAGTAACCTGCGCGGCATTGAAGCAGGGCCAACCCAGAATCGCGGAGACATCAACATCGCCTTGTGTAGCGACTACCGCCAGTTCCCAAGAGATTCGGTCGGCGAATATGCCCCATTTCAGTGAGGATCCCCAGAAAACTCCTAAGTTCGCGCCAGCGAGGATTTTGGAACATCCGATTTTAGGGTTCATGACTTCAGCGTATCTATTCGGCAAAGTCGAAGATGCGAACGAAATCAGTCCAAAGAAACAGGAGTCCGCAACGTACTCGTCGCGAGGATCGAGCGCCAGGTAACTTACCGAGTCGTCCCCAAAAGTGACCGACATCTCACGCAGAAGAGCTCCGAACCGCTGACGATAGACATGCGCGTATTCAACGGCAAAATATCTGGCAAAGGGACGACGAAAGACAAATTCTGGCAGCCGGTTTCCCGTGTCGATAATGCCTTCACACTGCGACATTAACCGCAAGAATTCCTTTCCGTCCGCGACCAATTCCGGAGCGCTCATATTTCGCTCACTTCGCATCCGACTTCGTTTGTAAATCTTCAGCTAACTTCAATTCGCTCTCCGCTTCTTCTTTCTTTCCCAGGTCGCGGTAGGCCTGGCCGAGCAAATGATGCGTCGTGGGATTGTTGGGATCCATGCTGGCGGCGCGCTGCAGTGCGCGCACCGCAAGTTCGAACTCGCCTTTTTTTTCGAGTACCTTCCCCATCAGAATGTACGGTCCCGTGGAGGTCGCATCGAGCCAGATCGAACGCTGCAAGAGCCGCTCCGCGTCTTCAAATCTCTGGATCCGCGAATAAGCATCGGCCAACTTGTAGTACGTAGCGGCGTGCCCAGGATTGATCGCCAGCTCCTTCTGAAACTCGGCCACTGCTTCTGGAATGCGCGACTTAAAAAGATAAAGTTCGCCGAGCAGATAATGCACAAGCGGCAATTTTGGGTCGAGTGTGACGGCCTTCTGTGCGTACTCTTCGGCGATCGGGTCGTATTCCTGGCGCAGCAGCATGCGCGCAGTGAAAAGATAACTTGCCGCCGAGTCCGCCGGCACGTCGAACATTTTGGCGAAGGCCTTGCGCGCCTGCGGATAATCCTTGGTCTGGATGTAGCAGATGCCCAGAATGTAGGAGGCATCGACATTTGCGCGCGAAAACCATCCCTGGACTTTTTCCAGCAGCGGAATCGCATCGGACGGATGCCCGCCGAGATAGTAGGAAAGGCCGAGAAGTTGGATAGCCTCACTATTTGCAGGGTCGGCGGCCGTGGTTTTTTTTAGATAGTCGATGGCTTTGGGGAAATCGCTCTTCTTGTAATAAGCCGTGCCCAGTTCAAGCGCCAGACCTTTTGTGGAGGGAAATTGCGCCTCCAGATTTTGTAATTCGACGATAGCCTCGTCGAGTTTGCCTTTCTGCATCAGAGCCCTGGCATTGGCGAAATCCGAGGACGCAGCGGTCGGCGCTGGAGACGCGGAGGGAAGGTCGTTTTGCTGAGCCTGGGACGCGTACATCGACAGAATGAGCGCGAAGTACGCGCAACAGACAAACAATCGGGTCAACAGGCTCCTCAAGGCCGCCTCATTTCTTTTTGCAATGCTTCCAGGTTTTCTTTCGCCAGTGGTTGCTTGGGATCGATTTGCAAAGCGCGCTCGAAGTGCGTCTTCGCCTCCGCGAATTTTCCCATCTCGGCGAGAGCGCTGCCCAGGTTTGCCTCGGCATTCGCATCCTGCGGATGCAATTCCGCCGCTGATGCAAATTCCTGTGCGGCTCCGGCGAAGTCGTTCTGTGACGCCAATGCGAATCCTAGATTGTAGTGGGCATCGAAATAATTCGAGCGAGACTTCAGCGCCACCCTGAGATACGGAATTCCCTGCTCGGCCCGGCCTGCGGCCACCAGCGCGGCACCCAGAGCGTTGTTTGCCGTAGCATCGTCAGGCCGCAAACGCAAGGCAACTTCGTATTCGGCAATGGCTGCGTCGAGCTTGTCTTTGGCCTGCAACATCGCCGCCAGGTTATAGTGGGCCTCGAAGTCATCGGGATTCTTTTCGATGGTGTGGCGGGCCAATGCCTCCTGCAGCGCCATCCGCGGGTCGCCCTGCGCCGGGTCGAAATTGACCGGCAAGACTTGCAGCCACAAATGACACATCTCGTCGCTCGACCGGTTGCCGGCTACGACCCTCGCAGGCGGATGATTCGGGTTCAGCGGATTGTCGTCCGAGTTGTCGTAGACATACCGCAGGCTGACTTTGCTGCCTTTGGGTAAGAACACCGGATCCGCATAGCGATAGACCGCTTGCCAGTTCAGATTCCATTGCGGAATGTGAATCAAAGATTTCTTGGTTCCATCGGGCAATGTGACCACAGCCTGAATATCCTTCCCCAGATAATGCGCATGCGGATAGATCGCAATCAACTGAACGTCGACAGGAATCGTAAAACTATCCGAAACCACGAAATCGCTCTTTCCGGCGGGAATATCGAGTGCCGTGTCGTTTTCGATCTGCAATAGCATGGGCAGTTTGGTCGCCGGATGGGGCGTGAAATAAAGTCCGATACTAGGCTGGATTACTTCCGGCTTGCCCGAAGGCTGGAGGTGCGTGTTGAGAATGAGGTCGGTGCCAGGATCGAGCCGCAAGGCCATGCCTTCGGGCTCGACGTAGGGCACGGTTCCCGGCTTCCAAAAGAGAAGGTGAGAATCAGGATCGAATACTTGCGATTCGAAGCGGATTTCCATGCCCCCGAAACCCGCGCCCAGCACGGCTTCCCGCTCGCGCGAAGATGCAGCCTTATCCAGCAGAATATTCGCGTGATGTACGTAATGTTTGTCGCCGGGACGGATTTCAACCGCCTTCACCCAGCGCGTTTCTTTGACGGGAACGGAGAAAATAAAATTCCAGTAGGTGTCCGTGCCTTGCGGCGGGAGCGTCAGAGGCTTTTCCGCATTGAGAACTAAATCGGGCTCACCCAGCCGCCAGCCTTCCACAAATTTCGGCTGCGGCGGAAGATCGGACGCATTGCCTTCAACTCCGCCCTGTTCGGCCCAGCGACGGATGAGATCGATTTCCGCATTGGACAAGCGAAGCTCGTCCGCAAACTTTAATTCCTGCGGCTCGGGTAGCCAGGGAGGCATTGAGCGGGCGCGCGTGACATCGACGATCTGCTGAGCATGTCTCTTGGCATCCGAGTAGGTGAGCAGCGAAAACGGCGCTGCTTCGCCGGGACGATGGCAGGCGGCACAACTCCTGAAAATTATTGGAGCTATGTCGCGATTGTAGGTGACACTCTGCGCGACGGCAGCCGACTGGGGGTTCTGACCGTGTGTACCATGAATATCCCGCACTAAGAGCGGGATATTCATGGTAAACGATTCTCCGGCTTGCGCGGCAAGCTTGTCTTTGGCTCGGACTCCGGCCCCGATTCCCGCTCCGATTCCCGCCAGCAACATTAGCGTTCCGCCCAGGCCGCGCAGCCCGCCGATTACTCCACGTCGGAGATGTAGCATCCCACTCCCCTGACTTCGCGGTGGGCCGGAGTTTTTCCGGCTATCGCCGCTTGAATGGCATCGGCGAGTTCATGCGTCGTCGCCGCCGGGCGTGCGCGGCTGAGATCGACATACCAGTCGTCGATGCGTCCGTCGTAGATGAGTTTGTGATCACGATCGAAGACTGCGACTTCTGGAGTGATCCGCACATGACTAAGCTTCACTAGTTCCTGCGCGGGATCGCGCAAGGCGGGAAGACCGTATCCGTATTCGCGAAGATAGTCGCGAATCGCCTGCGGGGAGTCAGCCTTATCCGGATACACCAACCAGAACGCGGCGTCGCTCGCATACTTCGAACCGATCTGCTGAATGACTGGCGCGTAGCGGCTGGAAACCGGGCAATCGCGCCGCAGAAATACGAGCACAACAATTTTGCCGGCATTGCCCGCCAGCGGATTCGCCGGACGCCCATCGAGATCGAGCGCAGTCTGTCCGGTGGCAGAGCTGCAAATAGCAAGGCTTGCGACCAACAAAATCGTCGTCATCCGGCAACGCGCTGCGAAAATGAATCTACCGCACAGCATAAGAGTTCCGGCGCCGGTTGGATGAGTCGCCGAAACTCTTAGCATTGTGCAACCCGAGTCTGTTGTCAAACGCGGGTTAGTCAAACGCGGGCTGATCAATAAAGCCTTCAGTTTAGTGAACGGTAGGATTGGTCGGAGCGAAAACGCCGGTCGGACTGTCTTTCCAAATCCACGCATGCACCATCCATTGGGTTTGGGCGGTGAAATTGCCGCCTTGGGCGGCGCATTGCTCCTGAGATAAGCTCGACTTCGCACTGCGGTCCGGCAAAACGCAAATATTGGCGTGGCGGTGCCACTTCGCCAGCGTTTTCGGAAACGGAGAATCGATAGGTTGCTCGTCCGGTCCTTCGGCAGCCGCCAACAGATAGCTGACGCCGACCAAAGCGAGCCCGCCCGGAACCGTCGGATCTTTCTCGTAGAGGAGAATAGACGGCCGCTCGATCTCAAATTTCTTCGGCCCATGCATCCCGACGTAGTGCAGGCCCATGCCGGGCACATCGGGACCGATCGCCTGGTAGCCGTCTGCTTCCGCCACGTGCACATCGTGATACTTGTCCGTGGCCCTGCGTGCCGTCTCCAGAAGTGAGGCTGTCCTGGTTAACTCTGCGTATGATAGCGGAACGCTGGGGCCGTGATCGTGCATTTCCATGTGATTCGTGGTTGTACTGTGGTCGTGGTCCATCGCCATTCCGGGCGTGGAACTGGGTTGTGTTGAAGTGGACTGGGCTGCCGCAATGGTTGCTGCTGCAATCGTTGAAAGAAGGCACCCGCTTATGAACAGGGCTCTTACAGAATTGATTTTCACGATGACCTCCTTTGGTCACACTTTTGTTCAGACTTCCGGTCGGATTTCATGAGTTTTCGCAAACGGGGAATCCACTTGGCTTCCAACTCGATGTGTTCGCGCATCTGGCGAACGACTTCGCCGGGATACTTTCCTAAATCCATCTCCGCCTCGAGTGCGGCCATGCGTTGATCCAATGCCCGCAAATGGCTCTCGCGGAGGGAAAGTATCTTTTCCCGGCTCTCTGGACTCAGTAATTCAAAAAGTGCCGCGCGAAAGCGGAACTCGTCCTCTGAAGCGGCATTGGACTCATCGAACTGATTAAGGCGCTCGAGGAGCACGCGGCGCCCCTGAGCCGTCAGCGCGTACTGCTGTCGAGTCTGCCCGCGCTCCCCCGGAACCTCTTTCTTCGTTACCCAGCCGTCGTCCAGAAAACGGCGAAGCAGCGGGTAAATGATGTTGTTGTGCAAGGCCTGCTGGCCAAAAATCATGCTGGCTTCGTGCTTGAGCTGGTAGCCGTGTTTGGGGCCGGCCAGCATCATCGATAAGACTAATAAGTCATTCATGACAGTGTCAGTATTGACCTATTAACGATGGTTGTCAAGGGAATTTTGAAGAAGACGCGCTGCCGCTACAATGGCTGGACATGATTGCCCACCTCCGCGGGAAATTGCTGACTAAGCATCCGAACCAGGCCATCGTCGAAACTTCTGGCGTCGGCTATGACGTCACGATCAGCGTGCCGACCTTTTCGGACTTGCCTGCCATCGGCGCGGAAGTTGCGCTCTATATTCATACCCACGTGCGGGAAGACCAGATCGCGCTCTACGGATTTCTGCGGCCGTCGGAAAAATTGCTCTTCGAAAAGCTGATTACAGTAAGTGGCATCGGACCTAAGCTGGCCATCACGATCCTGAGCGGTATGGCGGCCGATGAGATGGTGGGAGCGATTCGCGGCAACGACATCGCGCGGCTGACGCGCATTCCCGGCATTGGCAAAAAGACCGCCGAGCGCATGGTGCTGGAGTTGCGGGACAAGTTGCCGGAGGCGTTGCCGTCTTCCGCGCCAGCCATTTCTTCGCTGAACGCCACGGAAGAGGATGTGCTTTCCGCGTTGGTAAATTTGGGATATCAGCGTGCAGGGGCAGAGAAGGCTTTAGAGGTAGTCACGAAAAATGGCAAGAGCGGATCGTTCGACGCGTTGTTTCGGGATGCGCTGGCAGCCCTCTCGAAGTAGGCTCTATTTCCCAATGCAGAACGTGCTGAAAATCAGATTCAGGATGTCGTCGGTCGTCGTCGCACCGGTGATGGCATCCAGTGGACGCAGCGCGCTGTAGAGATCGAGTAACAGCATCTCGTGTGGAATTTTTCCCGCGACCGCAGTCTTGGCGCCGTCCAACGCGGCCAGCGAGTCCTGGATCAGTCCTTGATGGCGAACGCTGGTGAGAAATCCGGACTCGGCCGGCGTTCCGGCTTCTCCGCCAAGGTGCCGCAAAATGGCCTCGCGCAGTTCCGGGATTCCCGCGCCAGTAAATGCCGAAGTACGAACTTTCTGGCCACCATCCCCTACCCACTGAACACTGCTTCCCAGGTCGCACTTGTTTCCCACCACAATCAGCGGCCGGGTTTCGGCGTTCCGCAGCAGTTCCGCGTCTTCCGCCGTCTCCCCTTGCGAGACATCGAGCACGATCAGCACCAGGTCGGCGTCGGCCAAAGCTTCCATCGATTTACGAATGCCCAACGACTCTGCCTCATCGAGCGCATCGCGAATGCCCGCAGTGTCAACCAGTTTGACCGGGATTCCGCCGATGGCCACCGTCTCGCTGACTAAATCGCGCGTCGTTCCCGGAGTCGCTGTGACGATGGCACGCTCACGCTCGACGAGCCGATTGAACAGACTCGATTTGCCTACGTTGGGGCGACCGACAATTGCCAGTGTCAGGCCTTCGTGCACGATTTTCCCGTAGGCAAAGCTCGCGGCCAATTGTTCAAGCGGAACGCGAACCTCGGCGAGGCGGGCGAGAATTGTCGCGTCGGGCATGACCGATACGTCGTCTTCGGCGAAGTCGATGCCCGCTTCGAGCACTGCGATCAGTTCCACCAGCTTTTGCTTGATCGGCTGCAAGCGTCGCGAGAGTGCGCCCTCAAGCTGCTGCGCTGCGACCTTGGCCTGATACAACGTTTGCGAATCGATCAGATCGCGGACAGCTTCGGCTTGCGTCAGGTCGATGCGCCCGTTGAGAAACGCCCGCATGGTGAACTCTCCGGGCTCAGCCAGCCGCGCGCCGCGCGCGACGCAGAGCTCGACGATGTGCCGTAGCACGACCGGCGACCCGTGCGCGGAAATTTCAATGATGTCGTCGGTGGTGTAGGAATGCGGCTTGGCAAAGTAGGTGACCACAACTTCGTCGATACGCTGAGACTGGGACGACGTGGGGTTCGGGTGCGCCATCCCAATCGCGGTTTTTGCGTTTAGCGTGGGGATTTTGACTTGACCATCGAGGACCCCCTCCGGCTCGAACAATTCGCCGAATACGGCGCGACCGGGCTGAAGCTCGTGCTTTAACCGCAGCATCGGCGCTGCAATCTCAAGCGCTCTCACTCCCGCGATCCGGACCACGCCGATCCCGCCGCGGCCGGGCGGAGTAGTAATCGCGACGATTGTGTCATCAAGATTCATACGAGCTTCACGCGCCGATTGTAATGGGTAGACTAGAGTCGTCGTTAGTCCTTGGCAAAAGCATTGCGCGTGGCCAGCGACAACGAAGAACTATTAATCACTTCCGGGAGTAAACCAATTTGTCAGTCGCCGACGAACTACTGAAAGCCAACGAGCAATTTGTAAAAAGCTTCGATCTGGGAGACCTTGCGGTCCGGCCGAAGCGGCATGTGGCCGTGCTGGCCTGCATGGATTCCCGCATCTTGTTTGAGCGTTGTCTGGGATTGCATCCGGGAGACGCGCACATGATCCGCAACGCGGGCGGCATTGCTACCGACGATGCGATCCGCTCATTGATCGTCTCGCATCACCTGCTCGACACGCAGGAGTTCATCATCATCAATCACACCGACTGCGGCCTGCTGAAGGTGCAGGAATATGAACTGCGAGCGCGGCTCGCCGAAAAAATGGGCGTAGTCGCCAGCGAACCCGCGCACTTCTATGCCTTTGACGATTTGGAAGCTAACGTCCGCCAGCAGATCGCGCGGGTGAGGTCGCACCCCTGGATTCCCAAGCACATTCCCGTGCGCGGGTTTGTTTACGACGTGAAGACTGGCAAGCTAAGCGAAGTATGAGAATAGCTAGCCAGGGCTTGTCATCAGAGTCGAAAGGCAGCGACGGTAAACCAAAAAGTAGTAAGCGACCGTTCCGAGAGGAACCAGGAAAAACAGCAGAGTGAACCAAATGGCCTTATGCAGGTAGTGTGACCGGTCAAAGCTAAACCAGAAATACCACATGCCAGCCCAGAGCACCGCGGCGCCGAGGATTTCTGGGAACAGCAGCGTCCGAACGAGAGATGCAGCGGCAGGGTTCAGAGCCCCGGTTCCGGCCGCTACAATAGCGGCGCGGACCCCAATTACGGTCGCTGTTAGAGCAAGGGCCAACAATGCGCTCGCAAAATAGGTGCCTTGCGCCGTCCGCGAAAACACCCAACTGCGGCTGATTGGAAGGAACAACATGGCCGCCCAGATTACCACGGCATGGTTGGAGCGTAACTCCGCACTCTTCTACTGCGCCACGACTTTCTCAATCTCCGCCCTGAGCTGATCGTACGGGAGCGCCCCCGGGTGATACATCGCCACTTTCCCGGCGCGATCCAGCAGAACCAGCGTTGGAGTCGTTGACGCGCCGTAGGTGTCGAAGTTGTATTTGCTGATAGGCACCGGCATGTCGAGCAGATTGCCGTAGAAGCGATGGCGCACGGCATCGATGTAACCGAGTTCATCGCTGGGCGAAGCGTGCTCGATCTGCGCGGTGTAGCCGTAGTAGCGCGTTGGACCGATTACAGCCAGTCCCTTCGACGCAAATTCTGAGCGTAGTTGAGCGATGATCGGCGCCTCCGCCTTGCAGTCACCGCACCAGTGCGCCCAGAAAAACAGCAGCACCGGCTCACCCTTTAGTTGGGCAGTCGCTGGCAATTTTGCGCCCAGAAACTGATCCGACTTCAACGCCGGACCAATTTTTCCCTGCAACGAAAGCAAATTCAGATTCTTCTGTAGGCGCGCGCGAATGGATGTAGTCCCGTAAGTTCGCAGAGCCGACTGCAGTAGCGTTACAGCTTGCGTCCGCTGCCCACGCGCCGCCAGCGCCTGCGATTGCACTTCGTACGCCGCGCCCAGAGCGATCGGCAGATGCGGCTCGGCGTCGAGCTGGCGCTGCTTCAATTGTTCAAGGACCAGAGTCTTCGTTTCCTTGGCGTACGTTCCGGCCTGCTCGTACTGGCGTTGATCCAGCGCGCTTCTGCCGAGCCACGAATATGCTTCGAGATACTCAGGAGTGACTCCTTGCTGAGCGCGGTACGAATTCAATTCAGACTCGGCTGCCGAGAAATTATTCCTAGCGAGAGCGCTGCGAACATCGTCGACGATGCCCGCCCACGCCGACGCCGACAGCAGCAACGAAACCAGCAAGACTCGAAAGCGCATGTTTAGATGATGAATCTTTCCCGCAAAAGTCGCAAATCGCCACCTGAATAGCGCCCGAATCGTAAACACCGTAACACCATAAGAATCAATGACCTAGATCACCACTTTAAAGAATTTTGTAGCTATTTTGGTGCAGGCCCTCTACAATTATCTTGCGTTTGATTTTAAGTGCTTGCTTCTCGTAACAGCATCTCCGCTCAACCCAGCGCGTGACCTGCCTGCAGAACAATCCTTAAAAGCTTCAGCGCAACATCAAAGAAAAGGAACATTGCATCAACATGGAAACAGGAACAGTAAAGTGGTTTAACGACGCCAAAGGTTATGGTTTCATCAGCCGCCAGAACGGCGAGGATGTCTTCGTGCATTTCTCCGCCATTCAGGCGAGCGGCTTCCGCAGCTTGCAGGAAGGTCAGCAAGTACAGTTCGACGTGGTCAAAGGCCCTAAGGGCTGGCAGGCCGAGAACGTGAAGGGTGTCTAAACCGCTTTACGGCTGTTGACAATTCGAAAAAAAAAGGGCGGCCAGCAATGGCCGCCTCTAATTTTTTGGACTCACTGATCGCACGATTGAGCGTTTTTTGATCGCCGATGGCTCGATCGCTTAATGCGCTTGATCCGTTATCAGCACCACATCGGAATCTGTATGTCCCCGCGTGAAGGCCAATCGCTTTCCGTCGGGCGACCACTGGAATCGGCCAATGTGTTCCGACTTGAATGTGGTCTCCCATTTTCCCGCGGAGCCATTCCCACTGACTCCATCCAACGGCTGACGCCAGATGTTATCCACACCGTTCTCTCGCACAACATATTCGATGGCTTTGCCGTCGGGCGAATACTGAATCCTGTCCACATGCGGTTTCTGCATGGCAATCTCGCGCTTCACATGCCCGTCATCGACAGCGACTTCCACCAGCTTTTCCTTGTGTCCCTCGGCGTGGCTGACCGTGACAAACAGCACGGTGGCGCCGTCGGAGGAAATGTTGAAAAGGTAAGGCGCCGGCATGTCCGAAACCCTCCGCGCTTCACCGCCGTCGATAGGCACCCGCATCACAAAGTTAGTGTTCTCGTCCCGGAAATAGATCCAGTGCATGTCAGGCGAGCACTCCGGATGATAATCTTGCAATCCGCTGGTCAGTTTTCTCGGATTCTGGCCCGACGGATCCACGCTCCACACGCTGATTTGTTTGTTTTCAGGAGTGTAGCGGGTATAGACGACGCGGCCGTCGCGGCATACTCGGGGGTCAAACTCGGGTACACCGGGATCTGCATCGAAATTCGCGTCGAGTCCCGTTCCTGGATCGAGCTTGCGGAGGCGATTTCCGCGGTCGATCACCAGCTTTCCATCCATCGTCCATGTCAAGTGTGAAGAGTCATCATCGGACTTGGCGATTGGCTTGGCTTCTCCACCTGCGTCAAGGACTTGGAATTCCCAGTGCTTCTCGCGAGACGTCGCCGCAAGCGCCGGGGCGCTGCGGGCAATGCTGATCGCAACGTAATCTCCGGCGTCGCGCGTAAGCGGCGTCATCACGCCTTCGGGATACGAGATGCGTGCGATCTGGGAGCGCAGATAGTTTGAACTGGCCTTGCGTTCAAGGACCAGCACACCGCTGCCGTCGGTCAACCACTCGGGAGAGTCAACGATGTCGCCAGCGCTGCGGAACCAGGCCTTACGCTGTCCGGATTGCGCATCCACAACGTCGAGTCCGGTAAGCGCGCCTTCCGGCTGGACAACGAAACAAAGAATCACCTTTCCATCGCCCGACCACGCCGGTGAGCTCAATCCCTGCTTTCGCGGACCACCGAGGAGTGTCCTCTCCACGCCGCTCTGCAGGTCTTTAACAATCAGCCGATACTCGCCCGGCTTGGGATTGTCGTCGCGCATGAACGCAACCATTCTCCCGTCAGGCGAAAAGGTCACGTTAGAATCTACATCTTCGGCAAGCTTTTCCGGCGCTCCGCCTAACAGCGGCGCGCGGTACAGGAATGGAAGTTCGTCATTTCCGGGATCGGTGCGCACGAAATAAAAATAGTTGCCGTCCACGCCAAAACGCAGGCCGTTGTATTGCACGTCGGCCGGCGGTTGCACCTGCGTCACACTGTTGGTTGGGATGTTGCGCAATTGCAGGCTGGCGAGGCCATTCTCGCGAATCAGCGTGAGAATGTATTTCCCATCCGGCGAAATCGCCACCATCGCGGCGTTGCCGCTATCGGTTACCTTGCTGACAGAAAAATTCGAAAACGGCGGCGGGTTGTTATGCCGCATGTAGCCCCGGATGCGGTCGGCGACGACAATCATGGCCAGCACTGCAATCACCGCGGCCACAACCCATCGCTTCGAAGTCGATGCCAAGGCAGTAGCGTTGCTGATTGCGCTCGCCGAAGATCGCGGAGTCACCGGGATTGTGCCTGAATTCGGTACGGGAGTGACCGTCTGCGAACTCGCCCGCGAACTCCTCCCCTCCGTGTCGCGCTTCAGCCGCTTCAAGTCTCCGCGCAGGTCCGCCGCCGATTGATAGCGCAAATCGCGGTCTTTCTCCAGCAGCTTTTCTACGGTCTCCTGCAGCTTCGGAGGCAATGCCGCATTCAACTGCGATATCGGAACCGGGTCAAGCTGCAGAATTCCGTGAAACATTACTGCGGAAGTGGCACCCGCGAAAGGCAGCTTGCCGGTAGCCATCTGGTAAATCACGGCACCGAGCGAGAACAGGTCGGTTCGAGTGTCCAGTTCTTCTCCGCGGGCCTGTTCGGGCGACATGTACGCAATGGTTCCGACGGTGGCGCCCGGGCTCGTTAGGTTCGCCGGCTGAGGCGAGTCCTGCGTCGCGCCGATGGTTTCCCTCGCCAGGTCGCGCCGGGCGAGTTTGGCCAGTCCAAAGTCCAGAACCTTCACTTGACCGCGCTGCGTAAGAAAAATATTCGCCGGCTTGATGTCACGGTGAATGATCCCCCTGGCATGAGCTGCGTCGAGGGCATCGGCAAGTTGGATCGCAATATCGAGTAGCGTCCCCGTGGGCACAGGACCCGAAACCAGCCGCTCATCCAGATTCACGCCCTCGAGCAATTCCATCGCGATGAAGGATTGCTCCGGGCCACCTTCGGTCGCTGCGTTTTCGACCGCGTAAATCGTGCAAATATTCGGATGATTCAAGGCCGACGCGGATCGCGCCTCCAGCAGAAAGCGGTCAAGCGCGTTCTTGTCGCTCGACAATTGCGGCGGAAGAAATTTCAGCGCGACGCGGCGCCCCAGCGTGAGGTCTTCGGCCTCGTAAACGACGCCCATCCCGCCACTGCCCAGTTTTCCAGTGATGCGATAGTGCGAAATAGTCTGATTGATCATGCCGATGCGAAAATGTCCAGCTCTTGCGGCTCTTGCAAATAACGGGAGAACTCATCTTAGGAGGGATAAAGAAAGCAGTCAACGCTTACTCTTACGATCATTTTGTCGGCATTTCAGGGACCGCAATCGTTCGGAGGCTATGCGGCCGATTCCTGCTCCGCCGCGCCGACGGAGTCGAAGAAGCGGAAGAATTGCTCAACGTGTGTGACCGTCAGCGCATCATGCACTCGTTTGCTCACTCCCACGAGCGCCAGGGAGCGGCCCGCGTGTTGCCGCGTGACGTAAGCCCCAACCAGCGCTCCGATGCCAGCCGAATCGACATAGCGTACATCGGTGAAATCGATGATGAGCGATTGCGACTGGTCGGCTCGCACCGTGGCTTGAAATTCGAACATCGTGGTGAGGACTAAGGCTCCATGTAACGTCAAAATGCGCTGTCCAGCGCGGCTTCCCTGCTGATCCTGAATGGAGAGGCTATCCTGCGGCATGCGTGAAATACTAACGCCGTACAGCGCCTCCAATTGTTAAAGGCAGATGAATTCCCATGCGGAACATTTCAAATCTATCTTGCGCCCGTCACGGGCTTGTTCTGCTCTTCCGCCAACTGCTGCACCATTTCCTTCGGGAGCCCGTGCAGCAGTTCCAGAAACGCCGCGTTGGTCCAACCAAATCCAACGACATTCATCTCGTAGCCAAGCTCAACGTGCGACTCCGACGATCGCGTCACCACGTTATATTTTTCGCGGATGTTTCCGTCGCGCCGGAAGTTCTGCGCCACGGTCGAGAGAAATTCGTACGAGATTCGATCCGCGTCGGCGTCGAATCCGTAACGTCGCAACCCGTCGATCACTACCATCTCAATGTTTCCCCAGCCGTAGGGCAGATCCCACTGTGCCCCGCTTTCGACCGTGCTCATCGGAAGGCCGCCGGGTTGCTCGAATCCTTTTAGATTGCCCGCCACCGCCTTGGCCTGCTCCGGCGTCGCCAGTCCCGCCCAAAGCGGATAGAACGCCGACGCATAGCGGTAATTCGACATGTGTCCGGCCACGAAGTTGTAATCGAAAAAGAAACCGTCTTTCGCGTCCCACATATATCGCGAAATCAGATCTCGTCGCGTCGCCGCCCGCTTGCTCCACTTTTCCGCATCCCCAGTTCGCCCCAGCCAGCGGCTGATCTGCTCCAAGTCTTTTTCCGTCTTGTACAACAGGCTGTTCAAGCACACCGGCGCGTAATGATGGGTAGCCGATCCGTAGGCTCCAAAGCGCGAACTCACATCGAAGCCCGACTCCCGCATCGAGCGATCGCCCTTGTAATAGTCCGCGCTCAACCGGAACTGACGCTCCTTTTCGCATCCCGGTTGTGCCATGGTGGTGGCCGCATCGCAGACGTGCAAAGTGTACGCGGCGCCCGCGACCGGTGTCGTTCCCGATCCCGTTTCCACCAAATAATTGTCGGCCTCAGCCGGATGAAAGAAAAAATATCCCGCCACCTTGCGGTAAAAGCCGCTTTCATCCTGCACCGCTTCCGCCGGAGGTCCTTCGCCAAAGTCGTAATAGCGAGAAAGGCCGGTATCTCCCGCCAGATGCGGTTCGTGCGTCCACATGCCGTAATCTTTTTCCAGATCGGCGTAAGCCCGCTCCAGCCATGCTTTGTCGACCTGGCCGTCTTTGTGAGACGCGCGATAAACATCGACAAACATCGAACTCAGAAACGGCGGCTGCGAGCGCGTCAAATAGTAGGTGCGATTCGCGTTGAGCATCGCCCCGTAATTCTCGATCTCGAAAAAGAAATTGTCGACCATCCCCCGCGCCAACTCCACCCGCCCCGCGCGCAGCAGTCCGCGAACGATGAAGTAGCTGTCCCAGCCATACATTTCGTTAAAGCGCCCGCCGGGCACCACATACTTGTTCTGTAAATACAGCAAACCGTGCGGTTGAAATTTGCCGGTATCGATCTCGCCGAGATGTTCAATCTTCATCGGCAAATGCTCGACGCGTACATTGCAGTCCGCCGCGAGCTTCTTAACCGCAGCGGGCTCGGCAAATTCCGCCGGCAAATACAGCACGGGCGCCGCCTTGAGCTTAGGATCGACAACGCTCTGGCACTCGTTCATGGAACGCGTCAACGTATCCCAGGCCGTGGATATGTAATTCAGAATCGGCTTGAGGCCATCTACCCCAACCGCCGGCTCAGGTGGCGCAGCAGCAACTTGTGCGTTAGCCACAACGCTGCACACGACTGCAGCAGGAAGAACGACTCGAAAGAAAATCTTGAAACAGCGTCGAAACAATTTGGGCAACGGATCCCTCATGTGTGAGACGACATCATAACCGCCGCTCTCAACTCGATCAAAGAAAAGTTCGATTGACACCAAGTTCGTTCATGATAGTTTCCGCCCTTCGTGGTTCATGCTCCTTCTTCGACCTCGCACGAGACGGCCCGCGCACACACCCTCATCCAATGGTTTATCCTATTTAGTTTGCAATTGCAGGGGGCCCAGGTGATTCGATTTCGTCAAACGGTGCGTGCGCTGGCGTGCGTTTCAATATTCTTCACTGCGGCTGTGATTTGGGCGCAGGTTCCCGAATCCACTTACCAGGAATTGCACTGGCGCATGATCGGCCCCTTCCGCGGAGGCCGCACTCGGGCGGCCGCCGGAGTGCCCAGCCAGCCCAATGTTTTCTATGTCGCGCAAGTGAACGGTGGGGTGTGGAAGTCGGACGACTACGGGCGTACATGGAATCCGATCTTCGATCATGAGTCGACGCAGTCAGTCGGTGCAATCGCAGTAGCACCGTCAGATCCCAACGTCATTTATATCGGTAGTGGCGAAGGCCTGCATCGCCCCGATCTCTCCGTCGGCAATGGCGTTTATAAATCCACCGACGCGGGCAAAACGTGGAAGCATCTCGGCCTCGTCGATGGTCAGCAGATTCCTGCCATCGCCATTGATCCCCGCGATCCGAATAAAGTCTTCGCCGCCGTTCTCGGTCACCCCTACGGGCCGAGCGCTGATCGCGGGCTCTATCGGTCCACTGACGGCGGACAAACCTGGCAAAGAATTCTCGCCAAGGACGAAAACACGGGCGCATCCGACGTGGTCATCGATCCTTCAAGCCCGAAGACGGTCTACGCTTCCATGTGGGAAGCGCGCGAAGGACCGTGGGAAGACAACAACACCTTCAATGGCACCAACGGCGGTCTGTTCAAGTCCACCGACGGCGGCAACACGTGGAATCCTCTGACCAGCGGCCTGCCCAAGGACCTCGCGCAAATCAACATTGCCATCGCGCCCAGCGAACCGAAACGCATTTATGCCGCAGTCGGCATGAGTTCCGGCAAACTCGGCACCTACCGGTCAGACGATGCCGGCGAGACTTGGTCGCAAATTACAACCGACCCGCGCCCGTCAGGACGCATCGGCGGCGGCGATCTCGCCGTCCCTAAGGTTGACCCGAAAAATCCCGACATCGTTTATAGCGCGAGCACCGTGACCATGCGTTCAACGGACGGGGGCAAAACCTGGTCCGGGTTCCGCGGTGCGCCGGGGGGCGACGACTACCAGAATCTCTGGATCAACCCCGATAACGGCAGCATCATCCTGCTGGTCAGCGATCAAGGAGCCATCGTCACCGTCAACGGCGGCGCGACCTGGAGCTCGTGGTACAACCAGCCGACCGCGCAGTTTTATCACGTGATCACTGACAGTTCGTTCCCCTATCGCGTTTGCGGAGCGCAACAGGAAAGCGGCTCCGCTTGCGTCTCAAGCCGAGGCAATGACGGCGCCATCACCTTCCGCGATTGGCATCCTGTCGGCGTGATCGAATATGGCTACGTCGCGCCCGACCCGCTCGATCCCGATGTCATTTACGGCGGCGGCAGAACCGAAGTTTCCAAGTTTCACTGGTCCACCGGCCAGGTGCAGAACATCACTCCGATCCCTTTGCGCAATCCCAAGTTCCGCGCCAACCGCAGCGAGCCCATGATGTTCTCGCCCGTCGATCCGCACACGCTCTACTACGCGGCCAACGTCCTGTTCAAGACCACAGACGGCGGTAACAGCTGGGAGACGATCAGTCCCGATCTCACCCGCGAGAATCCCGGTGCGCCGGAAAGCGTCGGCGCACTCATCCCAAAAGGTGCTGAGAAACAGCGCGGTGTGATCTACGCCCTCGCACCCTCATTCAAGAACATCAACACACTTTGGGCCGGAACCGACGACGGCAAACTTTGGATCACGCGCGATGCCGGAAAAAATTGGTCCGACATCACTCCCAAAGAATTAACCCCTTGGAGCAAAGTTACGCAGATTTCTGCGTCCCACTTCGACGAGCAAACCGCCTTTGTCTCGGTCAGCCGCTTCCGCGTCAACGATACGCATCCCTACATCTACCGCACGCGTGACGGCGGCAAGAGTTGGAGGCTGATCATTGACGGCTTGCCCGAATTCGGTCCCGTCGACACTGTGCGCGAAGACTCAGTGCGTAAAGGCTTGCTCTTCGCGGGCACGGAAAATTCGGTGTGGGTTTCGTTCGACGATGGCGACCACTGGCAATCGCTCCAACTAAACCTGCCGCACACCGCCATGCGCGACCTGTGGATTCACGATAACGATCTGATCGTCGCCACGCACGGCCGCGCTTTTTGGATTCTCGACGACATCGCGCCGCTCCGTGAAGTCTCGGCGTCGCTGAACGCGATACATCTGTTCCCTCCTGCAACCGCATATCGCGTGCAGCGCGACACGAACACCGATACGCCATTGCCGCCCGACGAACCTGCGGCGGCGAATCCACCAGATGGCGCGACCATCGACTATTACCTGCCCAGCGCCAGCTCCGGCGCCGTCTCGATCGAGATTCTCGATGCGCAAGGCAAACTCGTCCGCCGTTACTCCAGCGACGACAAGCCCGACACATCCGACGAAGACCTGCAAAAGCAACTAATCCCACTTTATTGGTTGCGCAAACCGCAGCAATTGTCGACCGCTGCTGGAATGCATCGCTGGGTCTGGGGATTGCGTTACGCCGCACCGATTTCCACGCAACATGAATATCCCATCGCCGCCGTCGCGCACGACACGCCGCGTTATCCGCGCGGTCCATCGGCGCTGCCCGGGAGCTACACCGTGCGCCTCGCCGCCGACGGCAAGACTTCGACCGCGCCGCTGACCGTGAAAATGGACCCTCGGGTGAAAGCTTCTGTCGCCAGTTTGGAGAAGAAATTCGCCGCGGAATCTCATCTCGCTGCCATCGTCGGCGAATCCTCTCAAGCTGTGATTCAGGCCAATTCGATTCGCCAGCAGATCGACAAACTCAACGAGACTTCGACCGACTCAACCAAGACTCAGTTGGAATCGCTGAAGAAAAAACTGAACGACCTTGTGGGCGCGCCGGGAGGATTTTTTGCTCCGCCGGCCGCCGAAGCAACGCTCAGCCGGACAAACGGTCAGTCGATCACGTTGTATCAACAAGTGTGGCAGGTCGATGCCGAGCCAACCTCGTCTCAGATCGAAGCCCTGGCGATGGTCGAACGCGACAGCAGCACGCTCTTGATGCAATGGAAAGAATTCAAAGCTTCCGACCTTCCCGCCCTGAACCGATTGCTCCACGACTCGAATGTCCCGGAAATCAAGCTCGACGCGAACATCAAAGCTGACGAAGCGCAAGGCGACGAAGAGTGAGGATGCTGCGCTCAATGCGGGGCAACATAGACTTCCGACTCCAGTAGTTCGACCCTGAATGGAAGACATAACTGCAACATATTGCAGAATCAATCGCCACCGAGTGCAACTTGTTGCGACTTGCACGAATTGTTGTCAATTTTTCGTTACAAACCGTTTTTCTTAAACGCGTCTCAGGGTATAATCCGGCGACTTTGGGATTTCGTTTTGGGACTGCTTGGAGATTTTCCCATCTGTGGCGGCAAACCAATCGAGGTCCGCGTCCGAAGCCACGTTTCGAACAATCGATAAAAAAAATGCGAGGTCAAACTATGAAGGTGTTCCGAACATTCGGAATCGCACTCCTTGCGCTTCTGGCTTTTGCCAGCATCGCCAGCTCCCAGGAACCATTCACCGCAGGAACTTGGACCAAGACCACGAACGCTCCTCCATCCGCCGTTGCTCACGCTCTGCTGCTCTCAGATGGTTCTGTACTTGTGAACAGCTTCTTCTTTACCACCCACACTGACAGCTGGTATCGCCTGGTTCCCGACAGCACCGGTAGCTACATCAACGGAACCTGGGTCAACGCCGGCAGCCTGCCGAGCGGCTACAACCCTCTCTATTTCGGTTCCGCCGTGCTTCCCAATGGCGAGGTGACGGTCATGGGCGGCGAGTACAACAACGGCAGCGCCGTCTGGACCACCCTCGGCGCGCTCTATAACCCGGCCTCGAACACCTGGACGAAACTGGCAGCTCCCACCGGCTGGACCACAGTCGGCGACGCGCAGGCCATCATTCTGCCTAACGGCCACCTGATGCAGGCCAATTGCTGCACCAGCGAAGAAGCGATCCTGACCCTCACCGGAAGCACGGCGACTTGGGCCTCCACCGGCACTGGCAAGTTTGACTGGAATGACGAAGAGGGCTGGACCATGTTGCCCGGCGGCAAGATCCTCACCGTCGACGCCTATGTTCCCAGCGGATGCTGCAAATTGGGTTACCAGATCTATGACCCCACGACGGGCGCATGGACGACTCCCACCAACAACACCGTCGTGAACCTTGTCGATCCTTCTTCTCTGGAACTCGGACCGATGCCTCTGCTCCCCAACGGTACTGTATTCGCCGCGGGTGCTACCACCAACAACGCCATCTACACCGTTTCCACCGGAACCTGGGCTTCAGCACCGAAGTTCGGCGGCACGCTTGACATCGCCGACGGACCGGGTGCAGTTCTGCCCAATGGCAACGCTCTGTTCGATGCCAGCCCCGGCGTATTCAACACCGGCAGCAAGTTCTTCGAGTGGGATGGAACCACGATGAACCCGACCTCGGCTCCGGCCAACGCCGCCATCGACAGCTCGTACGTCGGGGGATTCGTTGTCCTGCCCACCGGCCAGGTTCTGTTCACGGATTTCAGCAGCACAGTTGAAATCTACACTCCCGCTTCCACCACTGGTTGCACCGGTTGCGCTCCGACCATTAAGGGCGTAAAGACCACGCTGACGCACGGCACCAAGAATGTGCACATCAGCGGAACCCAGTTCAATGGGTTGGATCAGGGCGCGTACTATGGCGACGACAACCAGGCTTCCACCAACTTCCCGATCGTTCGCATCACCGATTCCGCAAGTCACGTCGTGTACTGCAAGACGCACGGCTGGCTGGGTGGTGTAGCGACGGGCTCGACTGTGGTCAGCACTTCATTCGACATTCCGTCGACCATAGCCATCGGAGCGGCGACTCTCGAAGTGGTTGCGAACGGCATCCCGTCCGCACCCAAGGCAATCACGATTAACTAACCTTGCATTGAAATTGGGGTTAGGAAGTGAAGTATGACTTACGCAGGCGCTGTGTCTCTCGTCACCTAGACTTGACGCACAGCGCCTGCTATTTTTTGGCGTTAGCGCATTGGTGGAGATCATGAGCATGAAGTTAAGGGAATTTTTTCTGGTGGGATTGTTGGGCGCCGGAGTGGCACAAGTGGCGCTCGCCGGCGGTCCGGCCATTAAGCCGGCCCTGCCGTCTTACTTAATAACGAACGACGATCTACCTCCGAAGATCGCGACCTCCGGTACGTTCTTCACAATCGCGTCAGGAGGCTTGCTGCAAAATCCGAATCGCGTCAGTCTGGGCGGAGTGGGCGCCGGGGGCGGATACTTCGCATTCAACCGCGTCAGCGTTCTAAGCAATTCCACGTCGGCCTGCGCGTTTCTGTCCATCGGCGGCAGCGGCGAGATCGGCGCTGTCGATATTGCGGCGCAGCAGGATATCGGTAATTTCTCCGCCGCGAGCACCGACTCCGGCATCGACAACGGCATGGGCCTCGTTAATAACGGCACCTACCTTTACGCCGCTTTCTCGACCTCGAATACGATTGCGACCTTCGCCATCCTGCCCGGATGCGGGCTTCAGTACATGGCCGACATTTCTCCAATCGGCAAGCACAAAGGCAACGTCAAAGGCATGGCCGTTCACGGCAATCTGATGGTTGTGACCTACGGCGAAGGCTCCATCGAGTCGTTCAACATCTCCGCGGGAACTCCGGTCTCCAATGGTGACCTGCAGAACGCCACCGGATTCAACACGGATCGCTATCCCAACGGTGTCGATATCACTCCCGACGGCCATTACGCCATCTTCGGAGACATGTCCACCAGTACCACGCTCGAAGTTTCGGACATCTCATCCGGGAAATTGACGAAAACGGTCGTCTACAACGTCGGGACCGCGAGCAATTCTACCAACGCGCAACTCAGTCCCGATGGCACTCTCATCTACATCCCGAATACGGGGAACGGCAAAGTCACTGCCGCGTTCTTCGATCAGACCACGGGCAAGGTCACACCGGGTTGCGTTTCATCTACGCTGAAGGGGTTCGACAGCAATTGGACCTTCCTGTCCAGTCCCGTGACCGAGCTGAATACGGGTACGGGGTCTCTGCTATATGTGGCGGAATTCGGTTCGATTTCCGGTATAGCCATGATCAACGTGACTTCAAGCGGCGGAAAGTGCACGCTCACTGAAGCCGCCACCTCCCCGGTCCAGGCCCCGAATACGACTGTGCTTTTGTCGATCGGAGTCTATCCCCCGCGAGGTTTCTAGTAAGCCGCCCTTAACTACTTTCGTTTTACTTTGGAGTGGGTATGGATAAGATTTTCAAATTGCTATTCGCATCAACCATCGTGCTGTCAGCCCTCACCGCCTCTGCCCAACTCCCGAACTGCCCTTTGCGTCCGGCAATGGGTACAGTGGTCGCCGATCCCCTGAATTTGAGCAGCCAGAACGGAGCCCTGCAACTGCCGCTAACCTTGCGCAACGGGGTCGACGCCGCGGGCTACACCCACTACTGTTTCGACTTTCCCACGGCCAACGGCGATGTTGAAGCGCCTACGCTTCGACTCAATCCCGGAGACACTCTGACCATTAACTTGACCAATCAACTCAACATTGTGGCCGGCAAATATGCTGCCCAGCATTCGCATATGGAAGGCATGGGGAACGTCGTCGAGGCTCCGAGTACTGACCCTTGCCAGAGCACGATTATCAACTACAACACAACCAATCTCCACTTTCACGGGCTCAACGTGCCGCCCATCTGCCATCAGGACGACGTGTTGACGACCCTCATTCAGCCGAGCAAAACGCCCTTCCAGTTTCAGTTACAGATTCCCACCAACGAACCGCCGGGACTCTACTGGTATCACCCTCATCCCCACGGATACACGACTTTCCAGGTGAACGGTGGAGCGAGCGGGGCCATCATCGTGGGTGGCATCGAGAAAATTAAGCCGCAGGTAGCCGGACTCACCGAGCGCGTACTGTTCGTGCGCCAGCAATTCATCGATCCGGGTGGATGGATCCCCGGGCCCTTCCAGTTGACGCTCAACTTCCAGCCTGCGGTCTATCCCGCCGCCGCATCGCCGATCATTCAGATGAAGCCGGGCGAGAAACAATTTTGGCGCGTCGCCAACGCCACTACACAAGCCTTCTTGAGCTTCCAACTTTTGTTCGGAACCACCGCCCAGACTCTGGAGCTGATTTCCCTTGACGGTGTGCCGGTAACTGGCGACCCCATGGTCACTTCCATCGACGTTGCGCCCGCTGGACGCGCGGAATTCATTGTGACCGGGCCGCCCTCCGGCACTACCGGGCAATTTGTCAACGCCGGTTTCGATACGGGCCCGGTGGGCAATGCCAACCCGTTTCAGGTGCTCGCGGATATAGTCCCCACCGCAGCCGCTTCGCAGACGTCGGTCGCGACCGTCGTTCCCGCGGCCCCCGCGCTGCCGCGAGCCACCCAACGTTTCTCGGGTCTGGCAGCGATCAAGCCCAATACTCTGCGTAAGCTTTATTTCTCTGAAGCCGCTTTGGGCACCAATCCGCCGGTGAACTTCTTCATCACCGTCGACGGGGCGCAGCCAAAATTGTTCAAAGCCAACGAAGCTCCGGCCATCGTCACCAAAGTCGGCGCTGTCGAAGATTGGACCATCGAAAATCGCGCCTCGGAAGAACATGCGTTCCACATGCACCAGATCCATTTTCTTGTGGTCGCAATCGACGGCGTACCCGTTACCAATCCAGCGTTGCAGGATACGGTCAACGTCCCCTACTGGAGCGGGAAGGGGCCATATCACAGCGTGACCGTGCGCATGGACTTCCGCGATCCGAACATTGCCGGCACTTTCGTCTATCATTGCCACGTGCTGTTTCACGAGGACAACGGCATGATGGAAAAGATTCAAGTCAACCCCTAGTTTAGGGAGTCACATATACGGCCTTTGCATTGCGTGGTCATGCGGTTCGTGCAAATATGCGCGCGCTGTGTGGCATCATAGTTGGATCATGGAATTTCGACAGCTCGGCAAGTCTGGACTGAAAGTTCCCGCCCTCAGTTTTGGCACGGGCACCTTCGGCGGCGGAACTGAATTCTTCAAAGCCTGGGGATCGAGTGACGTCGGTGAGGCCACGCGCCTCGTCGACATCTGCCTGGAAGCCGGCGTCAACCTCTTCGATACCGCCGACGTTTACTCGGCCGGGCTTTCGGAGACCATCCTGGGCAAGGCCATCGCCGGCCGCCGCGACAGCATCCTCATCTCCACCAAAGCTACCTTCAAGATGGGACCGGGGCCGAACGATCTCGGCTCCTCGCGTCATCACCTGGTCCGTGCCTGCGAAGCCAGCCTGCGCCGCCTTGATACCGACTACATCGACATCTATCACCTGCACGGCTTCGACGCACTGACTCCAGTCGAAGAAGTCCTGGGCACTCTGGACAATCTGGTCACCAGCGGAAAAGTGCGTTACATCGCCTGCTCCAACTTTTCCGGGTGGCACCTGATGAAGTCTCTGGCAACTTCCGACAAATATGGATGGGCGCGCTATGCCGGCCACCAGGTTTACTATTCGCTGATTGGCCGGGAGTATGAGTGGGAATTGATGCCGCTCGGCTTGGATCAAGGAGTCGGCGCGATCGTATGGAGTCCCCTGGGATGGGGCCGCCTGACCGGCAAGATCCGTCGCGGACAGCCGCTGCCTAAACAAAGCCGCCTGCACCAGACGGCTGAGCAAGGCCCTCCGGTGGAAGATGAATACTTGTTCAAAGTAGTGGATGCCCTCGATGAATTGGCGAAAGCAACAGGCAAGAGCGTGCCGCAGATCGCGCTGAACTGGCTGCTCCAGCGCCCCACGGTTTCAACCGTGATCATGGGAGCCCGCAACGAAGAACAGCTGCGCCAAAATTTGGCCGCAGCGGGATGGAATCTGTCTTCGACTCAAGTCGCCAAGCTCGACGCCGCGAGTGCGGTAACGCCCATCTATCCCTACTGGCATCAGCACCAATTCGAGGAAAGAAACCCTCTGCCGGTGCCGCGAGCGGCGAAGCGCGGCTGAACTCTAGAAGGCTTGTCATTCCGACAGAAGCGGAGCGAGCGAGCGCAGTCGAGGAACCTGCTGTTTGCGTGCGTCAGCCTCTCCCCGCGCTACACCTTCTCTGCCACTGACTTCGCCTGCGTGAACAGGTACAAATAATCCGGCCCGCCCGATTTCGAATCGGTCCCCGACATATTGAAGCCGCCAAACGGGTGCGCCCCGACCATCGCTCCCGTGCATTTACGATTGATATACAAATTGCCCACGTGGAACTCGCGGATTGCGCGCTCGATCTTGTCGCGCGACTTGGTGTAGACCGCACCCGTCAACCCGAACTCGGTGTCGTTAGCAATTTCGAGAGCATCGTCAAAGCCTCGCGCCTTGATCACCGATAACACCGGGCCAAAAATCTCTTCCTGCTCAAGCTTCGATCCCGGAGGAATATCCGCAATCACAGTGGGCTTGAGGAAGTAGCCTTCTCCGGCTTCGGTAGCACGTTCGCCGCCGGTGATGAGGCGGCCATCTTTCTTGCCTTGCTCGATATATTCGAGGATGGTCTTCATTGAACCTTCGTTGATCACGGCGCCCATGGCGGCGTTTTCGGTGACATCGCCAACCACAATATTCTCGACCCGAGTCTTCAGTTGCTCCAGAAATTTGTCGTAGATGCGCTCGTCGACAATAACGCGTGAGCAGGCCGAGCACTTCTGTCCCTGGAAGCCGAAGGCGGCCTGCGCTGTGCCTTCGACCGCGGCGTCGATGTCGGCGTCGGCGTCGATGATCATCGCGTCTTTGCCGCCCATCTCCAGCACAGTGCGCTTGATCCAAATTTGCCCCGGCGCCTGCGTCGCCGCGACTTTGTTGATGTGGAGGCCAACTTCGCGCGATCCGGTAAAGGCGATATAGCGCGTCTTCGGATGCGCCACCACCGCGTCGCCAAAACTCGCTCCCGCGCCCGGACAGAAATTCACTACGCCCTCGGGCATGCCAGCTTCTTCGAGCAGTTCCACAAATTTCGCTGCAATCGTCGGCGAATCGCTCGACGGCTTCAGAATCACCGTATTGCCGCTAACAATCGAAGCCATCGTCATTCCGGCCATGATGGCGCAGGGAAAATTCCACGGCGGAATCACCGCGCCCACGCCCAGCGGAATGTATGTCAGCGAATCGCGCTCGCCCGGCATTTGAATCGGCGTCTGCGCCTTCGACAAGCGCAGCGCCTCGCGCGCATAGAATTCGGCGAAATCGATAGTCTCGGAAATGTCGGCGTCGGCCTCAGCCCAGTTCTTGCTGACCTCAAATACCAGCCACGACATGTATTCCATCTTGCGCGAGCGCATTAGGTCGGCCACGCGGAACAGCAATCCCGTACGCTCTTCGACCGTGGTGCGGCTCCACGACTCAAAGGCGTGCAGCGCTGCCTTCATCGCCGGCTCCACGTGATCCTTGCCGGCCTTCTGGTGCACGCCCACAATCTCCGACGGCTTCGACGGATTCAGCGATCTAATTTTCTCTGCCGTCCGGACCCGTTTGCCGCCGATGATCAGGTCGTACTCGCGCCCTAACTGCGGACGCACCTTCGCAATCGCCGCGCGCATCCGGCGCGCATTCTCTTCATTGCGAAAATCAAAAAACGGCTCACTGACAAACGGCCCTTGATGCAGGCTTGCACGCGGTCGGACGGGGGCTTCCAACGTTGCCATGGGAGTAATCCTTTCGAAGCGGAGCGATATTCTATTGAAACTTACCTCATTTTACACCGCAATAAGACGCCGGGATGGCAAGCTAACAATCGCTCATCAGCGCTCGGGATTGCCTAGGCGTTCGGTTCTGGTAGGCTGATGCTTCTGCATGAAGCTGGCGACGGGCAATCTGACGGCGGCAATGTTGGGCGCGCTGATAATTCTTACGGCGTGCGCGGCCGTTGGACCGCCGCAGCCGCCGTCGCTGGAGTTGCCCAAGCCTCCATCCGATCTGCGCGCCGTGCGCAAGGGGGATCGGGTCACTTTGACGTGGACGGTCCCGACTTCTACTACTGACCGGCAAACCATCCGCAGTCTTGGCCCTACACATGTTTGCAGAGGAGTTCAAGCACAGATTGCCCGGTGCGGCGTGCCGGTGGGTCAGGTTGCATCCACACCTGCGACTGTGAAGCCGGCGACAACTTCTCCTAAACAAAGAACTACTACTACTTACGTGGATGTGATTCCTCCCCGGTTGCTAGCCGGAGACCCGGCAGCCGCCATCACCTACGCGGTGGAAGTTTCGAATGCATCAGGCCGGAGCGCAGGATTGTCGAATGAAGTGCGCGTGCCGGCAGTGAACACATTGCCTCCGCCGGACAAGTTTCAAGCACAGGTGATGGGAGATGGCATTCAGATTTCATGGGCCGCGCCCGCGGCTTCGAGTGCTGTTCAGGATCGAGTTACATATCGGCTGCGGATTTATCGGCGTCAGGACGGTACTCAAGCAGAAACGAAGCTGGCGGAGGCCGCATACGTTCGTGCCGCGGCGGATGCGCCCGCCACTTTCTTAGATCAGTCTTTCGCCTGGGAGCAAACATACTCCTATCACTTGGCCGTTGTGACGGTGATCGCGGAAGCGGGTAAGCCCGAAGTTTCGGTTGAGGGTGACGATTCGTCTGAGGTCAAAGTTTTTGCTCACGATGTCTTCCCGCCTGCGGTCCCAGCGAGTTTGCAGGCGGTGTTTTCTGGACCGGGACAACGGGCATTCATTGATTTGATATGGGCTCCGGTGACCGATGTCGATCTGGACGGCTACAACGTTTATCGCCACGAGGCGGGCGCGGCGGCGGTGAAGGTGAACGCGGAGCCTTTGAGGATACCGGCTTACCGGGACGAGAATGTCGTCTCGGGGAAGAAATATTTTTATTCCGTGTCGGCAGTTGATGTTCGTGGGAATGAGAGTGCGCGGTCGGAAGAGGCGAGCGAGAGCGTGCCGTAGAGCAATGTACTGGATAATCGACGGGAAACCCAAAATCGACAGGGACTTCTGTAAAATTTTCAGCTGCCGCCCGCAATCCAAGGCGGATGTGATTAGATAGATTGCGATGAAATACTGCCGATTTCAACTGAATGGTCAGGCCCAGTATGGCCTGGTGGAGTCCGCTGCGGGGCGGGAATCGATCATGCGGATTTTTCTCTCCGCGCCCGAAGAGGCGGACGGCGATATGGAAAGCCTGCGCACGCGGCGGATTGAGCCGATTCCGCTGGAAGACGCGGCGCTGCTGCCTCCGGTGCGGCCGTCGAAAATCGTCTGCATTGGACGCAATTATCGCGAACACGCGGCTGAATTGGGGCATGACGTTCCTACCGAGCCGCTGATGTTTTTGAAAGCCACGTCGGCGTTGCTGCCGCCGGGCGGGAGCGTCCGGCGTCCGAAGATTTCGCAGCGCGTGGATTTTGAAGGCGAGTTGGGCGTGGTCATCGGCAAGACCTGCTACCAGCCTGCGGCGGATGAGGACATTCGCAAATATATTCTCGGCTACACCTGCGTGAACGACGTGACCGCGCGCGATTTGCAGAATAAAGACGGGCAGTGGACCCGGTCCAAGGGCTTCGATACGTTCTGCCCCGTCGGGCCACTGGTGACTGACGAGATCGATCCGTGGGCAGGCGTGGGCGTAGAGACGCGGGTCAACGACGAAGTCAAGCAGCACGGCACTACGCTGGATTTGATCTTTCCGCTGGATGTGGTGATCCGCCACATTGCGCAAGCCATGACTCTGTTTCCCGGCGATCTGATTCCTTCAGGAACGCCGTCGGGCGTGGGACCGCTGGTGGCGGGAGATGTGGTAGAAGTCACGGTCGCGGGGGTGGGGACGCTTAGGAATACTGTAGTGGACGAGTAGGGCATCAGTCCTGAAGTTCTTCACTGCAGCCGGAATCTCTCCCGCATCAGCCGCTGCAACCGGGGCTTGTAGAGCAGATCGAAAGCGAGTTCTTTGTCGGGGAACATGGCCAGCGCGGCTCGTTTGGCACCGGCGGCGAGTTCGGAGGCTTCTTCGACAGTGAGGCTGGGGTCCTGGCCGATCACCGACATCACCATGCTGATCATCACCTGCAGGCGGCGGATTTTGCGGGCTTCGTGGTCGCGATCGCTGGCTGTTTCTTCGCTGGGTACCAAAAGGCTACTCTCGCGGCGTACCTGCTCGGGGATATTCATCTCTACGTCCTCTCCGCTTAGATGATGCGACGCAATACGGCGTTGCGAGCGGCAATAGGAGCATTCTGCCTGAGGAGCGACTGAAACAAAACTGCACGAAGGTGCCGTTTCGCATTCCGCTCGTGTCTGCCGACCGGTCGCAACCTTGATGCGATTGCAGGCATCCGAAATGGTGCGGTCGTTCACAACGCACGAATGGAGAGCAAGTCATGTCCGGGAATCTTGTCGGGGAACGAGAGTAATATTAGTTTCTGAAGCAGGGATGGGCGGCGGTTAAGCCACCGCTCCCGGAAATTGGAGATTCCATGGCAGAGTCTGGAAGTTCGGCGGCGGAGACGCAGCCACGTCCTGTTCCCAACGAAAAGCTGGTCAACGTCTTCGAGTCGGAGATGGAATCGGAAGCGCTGATCGTGAAGGGACTGCTGGAGTCGGCGGGAATCGACTGCGATTTGACTTCGGCGGATCTCGTGCAGGATGCGTTTCCTGGGCTGGGCGGAATGCTGATCCTGGTCCGCGAAGAAGACGCCGATGCCGCGCGCAGTTTGATTGAAGAGCAGCGGCGGCCAGTTCCGGTGGACGATGAAACCGCCGAGATCGACATCAGTGGACGAACTACTGAAAAGCCGCCAACTGGGGCGTGATGGGATTGCCGTCGAGATAGAAGGTCACGGCGCCGTCGAGATCGGTGCGATAAACGCGAGCGCCCGCGTCGGCCAGACGCCGAAGCACTTCCAGTCGCGGCAGGCCGAATGAATTGCGGTATCCAACCGAGATGACGGCGAACTGGGCTCCGGCGGCGGCCAGCAGTTCGGGCGTCGAGGCGTTGGCGCTGCCGTGATGGCCCACCCGCAGTAAATCCACCTTAGGATGATGTAGCGCTGCGATGCGCCGTTCGACTTGTTTCTGCGCATCGCCTTCGAGCAACACCGACGATTCTTTGTAGTCGACGCGCAAGACCATCGAGTCGTTGTTTTCCGGCTTCGGCCCGACGGGCCAGTCGCGCGGCGGAAACAACACAGTTACCTTTGCGCCCCCGAGATTGATTTCATCTCCCTCCCAGTGGCGAACGACTTTCACACCCAGCGTTTGCGCTTCGGTGATCAGGCTTTCGAGCGCACGGCTCGGTGGCAATAATCCAACCCAAAGTTCGCGCGGACGAAAATTCCTCAACACGGCAGGCATACCGCCGATGTGATCGGAATGGCCGTGAGTGATGGCCACGGCGTCGAGACGAGATATGCCGCGAGTCCACAGATACGGCGAGACTACGTCTTCGCCGAAGTCGAGTTGCGATCCTCCGGGACCGATGGGACCGCCGGCGTCGACGAGTAGCGTGCGCCCTTGGGGTGTGACGAGGAGTGTGGAATCGCCTTCGCCCACGTCGATGGAAGTAACTTCCAGCACTCCAGGACGGACGCGTTGCGAAGGGCCGACTAAAGCGAGAGTGACAGAGACGACCAGGATCGAGGCGAGTCCTGCAACTGCGAGCGGCGCTCGGCGTCGCGCCGTCAGCATGGCGAACACGAGTGCAGATACCGCCAAGAAAATCATGATGAGCGATGGCGTGGCCACGCGGATATCGGCCATTCGGAATGCGCCCAGGCCATGCACTGTGCCGGTTATTCCGCTAAGAGCGAGAGAAGTCAGCAAGGCAGGAATTTTGGCGAGCCACGTGGATATGAATCCCAAAGCCAGCGCCGCCACGGCGCAAGGCATCATCAGCTGGGTGAGTGGGACGACAGTGACGTTCGCGGGTAGTCCGATGGTGGTAGCGCGATGGAAGTAGTAGGCCATCGGCAGCGCCAGTCCCATCTGCATGACGGCGGAAATGAATACGACTTCGAATGCTCCCAGCCCGACGCGTGCGATGATTCGCACGAGACCCGATGACCATTTTTCTCCGATGAAGCGTGCAATGCGCGATGCGATGAAACGCAAATCGACTTGAAATTGCGCTACCTGCGGCGGAAGGAAATTGGCAAAGACGGGCGAATCCCAGTTGGCGAGCGCCTGTTTGTAGAGCTGCGATGTGCGTTGCAGGATAGGCAACCCAATCCCGGCGACGATCAGGACGCAAACAAATGTCATCTGAAAACTGGCTGTGAAAAGTTGGCGTGGATCACAAATGAGCAGCGCGAGCGCCGCGGCTCCCACGGTATTGACCATAGCGCGATCGCGGTAGAGCAGACGCGTGGTGAGATAGATGGCGCACATCAGGGTCGCACGCCAAACCGGCGTGCCGACTTCGGTAAGAAATGCGTAGGCCACGCAGAAAGCGATGGTGAGCAATGTTGCGGGAATATCGCCAGCTCGCAGACGCTTGACGCTCCAGAAGATGACCAAGGCGAGGATGCTGACGTTCATCCCCGAGACGACGAGCACGTGGTAAGTGCCGGAGCGTTGAAAATCAGCACGCGTGTCGCGGTCGAGGAACGACTCTTCGCCTAGAACCATGGCATCGATGAGGGCAGCCTCGCGCGCGGGCCAGAGTTGGTGGATTTTCGCAATGACTGCGCGACGCAGGGAGCTGCGCCAGAATTCCAGGCGGCTGCCGGTGAGGCCGGGGAGCAATTGTACATTTTCAAGTTTGGCCGAGCCCAGGGCGGCTATACCGCGATCCGCAAGGTAGCCCTGGTAATCGAAGTTACCGGGATTGCGAAAGTTGCGCGGGAGCTTGAGTTTCGTGGTGAAGCGCAGGCGCTCGCCGAAATGGAAAGTGCGCATGGCGGCGGAAGAGTCGGCAGGCGGGGCAGCTTCGGAGGATTCTTGATTGGAGCGCTGGCTGTAGACACTTAGCCGGATGCCGGAATGAATTTGGAGAACTTCACCGGAGTCGGTGGCTATTTCTTCACCTTCGACATCGAGGGTCTGGCAAGTTTCGCCGAAGCTGACGGGCTGGAGGCGTCCGTCGCGCGTGACGTGCGCGATGATTTGCAACTCCTGGCCGTCGGCATAAGGCTGAATGCTGGTGTCGAAGCGAGCCGAAGCTCCGCGGATTTGAACGTGCAGCGCACCGAAAAAAACGAGCGCGCCCAGGACTAACGCCCACCCGAGCCAGATTCGGCGGCGGGAAAAATATAGCGCTGCGGCGACGAAGAATGATCCGGCGACAATCCACCACACAGTCGGGCGCCACAAGTAGACTCCGGCGACAATGCCTGTCGAATAGGCGACGGCAGCCCATAACATGGGCTGGCGCGGCGTTTTGATGCGGAATGCTACGAAGGCATTCGGCGGATCACTCACATGGGTCGCTCCGCGAATGGAGAAAGTTCCTGCCGTGAATATCCCGTATCGTGTGCGGGATATTCATGGTAGCGGCGGCGTTTCGGCCCACGCTTCTGAGGCTCAGCGCGTAAGCTGAATGACGCTCTCCAGGTGATAAGTCTGCGGAAAGAGATCCACCAGATGCGCGTGTTCGACTCGGTAGCCAGCGGCCAGCAGGATTACCAAATCACGAGCCAAAGTCGCAGGATCGCACGACACATAGGTCACGCGAGCCGCGCCCAGAGCCGCCAGTGAGCGAGCCACGCGCTCTCCCAGGCCGCTGCGAGGCGGGTCGACCACGACGAATCCGGGCTTCGAATCCAGGTCCGCGTCCTTTCTGGTTTGTCCCGATTCCTCGAAACTTCCGGCCCGGGCGAGGTACTGCTCCGCCGTGGCCTGAACCGCCTTTCCATTTGCAGGCTGATTGTAGGCAAGGTCGGCGGCGGAAGTCTGTGACGACTCGACCGAAATAACCCGCTTAAAACCACCCAAGGCTGTGGAAAACAGTCCCACTCCTGCATAAAGGTCGAGGGCGAGACCTCCGGACTGGTCCTGAGTGACGATTTTCACCAGTTCGTCGGTCAAATGCCGGTTGACCTGGAAGAATGCCCCAGCGCTCACGCGGTAGTCTCCACACTTGGTATGGTAGGTCAGGAACTGAGCGCCATCGGAAAACAGCTTTTCGGCTGCGTCGGAGTTGTGCTCGGTTTCACGGAAGGCCACTGCGCCGACCACCTCGGGTAACGCGGCGCGGAGATCTTCGATCCAAGATCGGATTGCTGCTCGGCGCGCTTCGTGGGTGCAGCGAAGGTCGACCAGCATGGTCGAATCGTCGGCACTGGCGAAGAATTCGACTTCGCGAACTCCTGCGGGAACTTTGCCGGCGCGCCCGCTCTGCCAAAGGGCCGCAATACCTCGATTGATCAATGGCGAACTTATCGGACACTCCTCAACCGGCAGCAGGTCGTGAGAGGCGAGCTTGAAATATCCCACAGCGAAGTGTGGGCTCGCCCGGACCTGAAGGCGGGAGCGGTTGCGGTAGTTCCAGGGCGGCGACGGATGCACCTCAATCTCGCCCGGCAACTCCAGTTTGGCTACTCGCCGCAACGTCTCGCGCAGGATTGCCTGCTTGATTGCAAGCTGGTGCTCGTAGCTGGTGTGCTGGTAGTGGCATCCGCCGCAGCGCGCGAAGTATTGGCAGGCGGGCTGAATGCGATGCGGGGAAGGTTCGATAACGGCGTCAACCTTTGCCCGCGCGAATCCGGACTTCTGCTCCGTGAGCGAAGCCTCGATTTTCTCTCCGGCGAGGGTGAAGGGAACGAAGGCGGCTTTGCCGCGTCCGCGGTCGTCGCCAGGCAGGCGCGACAACCCGTCGCCGCCATAGATGAGCTTTTCGATTGTGAGGAGCAAGAGCTAATTCTACGGTATTGGTAGGACTCCGCCCGCCGGTATGTCGGGTTTACTTCCGTACCGCCCAAGCCAATCCGTCCGGCTGCTTCCCGGCCGAGATTTCTCCCACAACTTCCAGGGTCTTCAAATCCACGACCGCGACCTTGTCGGCGGTGCTGACGGCGACGTAGGCGCGCGAGCCATCTGGCGCCATCAGGATGCCGGCCGCACCACCGCCCAGGCTCATCTGCTTCACTTCTTTGCGCGTGGCCGGATCGATTACGAGCAGGCTGCTGCTCCCGGCTTCCCGCGCACCGAGGGCCGAGATCAGAACGCGTTGGCCATCCGGCGTGAACTTCAGGCGGTTGGCGCCCTTCACCGGGACAGCCAGGGTTTGAACAGCTTTCTTAGTGACTGCGTCGATGATGGTGACGGTTGCGTCTTGCGCATTAGCGGCCCAGATTTCTTTGCCGTCAGGAGAGACGTCGAACCCTTCACAGCCTTTGCCAGTAGGCACGTTCGTGACTTTCCAAGTTAGGCGCGAACCTCCCGGTGGTGGACCGAAGCCTCCGCTCGGCGGTGAGACTTGTTCGATGATGCTGATCGTGGCAGAGTTCACGTTCGAAGTAACGATGCGGTTGAGACTCTTGTCGACCCAGACCATATGGGTTCGGTCCTGGCCCGTACCGAGAATCCAATCCACGCGCTGCGTCGCCGGATCGTAACGGCCGATCACTTTGTTAGTCTCGGCCGTGAAATAGAGCTTGCCGACGGCGAAGTCCAAACCGTGTGTGGATCGCAGCGCACCGAGGTCAATGGCAGGCAGCGCTTTCCGCGCCACCAGGTCGACGACAGAGATTGTATTGAGAGTGCTATCGAGGCCGCCATAGTTCGAGATAAAGGCGAGCTTGCCATCGTCGGAAGCGATGATTTCATGCGGATCTGGGCCGGATGGGATTTTCGTGAGAACTTGCAAGGTCGCAGGATCGACCATGGCGACCGTGTTGTCACTCTTCGCAAGCACCAGCAACGACGTGGATTGTGCAAGCGCGATCGATGAGATGAATATCGACGAGATGCAGATCAATGAGATGAAGATCGACGAGATGACTATCGCTGAAACTGCGGAGAAGATTTGTCGCAGCGTCTTTTTCATTAAGCTCACGGCGTCCCCCAGTTGAGGAAATAATCTTATACCGCGCGCCCTGCTGCTGCCCCGGACGACCATGCCCACTGAAAATTAAATCCGCCCAGGTGTCCGGTGACGTCGACAACTTCGCCAATAAAGAACAGGCCCGGAACCTTGTGACTCTCCATCGTTTTCGCCGACAGTTCGCCGGTGTCGACGCCGCCCGCAGTGACTTCGGCCTTCTCGTAGCCTTCGGTGCCAGCGGGCGAGACGCTCCATGCATGAATCTGCCTCTCCATCTCGGCTAAAGCCTGATTCGTCCAGCCGGATGGCGAATGCAGATCGAGCCAACGATCGGCCAAGCGGTTGGAGAGAACCTTGCGCAACTCGACGCGCAGGGCGTCGAGATTTCTGTGAGTCTTAGGATCTCGAAACCCCGCAGTCACCTCTTGCCCCGGCGCGAGATCGATCAGGATCGGTTGCGGCTTCTTCCAATAGGACGAGATTTGCAGAATGGCCGGGCCACTCAGGCCACGATGTGTGATCAACATCTTTTCCCGGAACTGCTGCCCGGCGCATGAGGCAATGACTTCCGCCGAAACCCCCGCCAGATCACAGTAATGAGAGCGGTCATCCGGCGCCAGAATGAGCGGAACCAGCCCGGGCCAGGGCTCTCGAATCTTCACGCCGAACTGGCGTGCCAGATCGTATCCGAAAGTTGTCGCGCCGATTTTAGGAATTGAGAGGCCGCCGGTTGCGACCACCAGTGCCGGCGCACGAAACTCAGCCCCCGCTTGGCGAACGACGAATTCACCCGCTCTACTCACTTCTTGAATCCTGGTATTCAAGAAAATCTTCACGCCCGCTTCGCGGCATTCGTTTTCGAGCATGGCAAGAATCTCGCGCGCCGAACCGTCACAAAACAATTGCCCAAGAGTCTTTTCGTGATACGGGATGCGGTGCTTCTCGACCAGCGCGACGAAATCCTCAGGGGTATAGCGTGCCAGCGCGGACTTCGCGAAATGCGGATTTGCGGAAAGAAAATTCTCCGGCTGGCAATAAATGTTGGTGAAGTTGCAGCGGCCTCCGCCTGAGATAAGAATCTTCCTTCCCAGACGGTCTGCATGTTCGAGCACGGCTACGCGGCGTCCGCGCTTGCCGGCTTCGATCGCGCACATCAGCCCCGCCGCCCCGCCGCCGACAATCAATACGTTATAAGAGTTGGCCACGATCACATGTAGAACAGGCTCAGACGGGGCAGTCCGTATTTTTCGAGCAGACGCTTGTGCACATATTGCTTCTGCAACTGATCGATTTGTGCCGCCAGCATTTTGCGCCGGTACGGAGCAAGATCGCGATCGGCCTCGGCGCGAACGGCGACAATTTCCTCGTCAGGCGTAACCGCAAGCAGAACCGCAAAGAGTTTTTCTTCCAGCACGGTGAGTCGCCGCTCCAGATCTTCGAGGCGAGGCTTCTTCGTTGCGACTTCGTCAGCAAGCTGGCGAAGAGTTTGCGCAGCTTCTGCGGCGGCGGTTTGCGCCGAGACTCCGCCTCGATTCGGGAGCTTGGCAGAAGCGAGCGCGTCGGCGTTCTTCCGCAGAAATGCAGCGACGGCTTCCGATTCAAAGCCCTGCGCCGCGCTCGGTTTGCGCGATGGCGAAGGATCTTCTGCCGCCACACCGACTGCTGCTTCCTTCATATCTTCCGCGGAGGCGAGCACCAGCTGCGAACAATACGCCAGGCTGTTCACCTTCTTCGTTTTCGAGGGACGCTGATCGTATGCATCGAAAGCCGCGTCAATGCCGCGCAGCACCGCTTCCAGGGGAATGCCTGCGTCCTTCCAGGTTTCGATTAGGGCCCAGTCCAGGGTCGAGAGCAGCAGGCCTCCGCCGCGCCGCCGCAGGAATTGTTCCTCAATTTCGCTGAAGTAATTGAAGTAATTTTCCACGGCGGGTCAGCGAGCGGAACGCGGAGCCGGCGCGGATGACACGCCGCTTCCGCTCTTCGTTTTTGACTGCGGCTTCGATCCCGACTTTGCAGTCGCCTCCCCAGAAGCCTTGGCCGCCGATTGCCCGGGCCCTTCGCGCCGCGTATTGCGTTCCCAAATCAAGCGCAAGCCTTCGAGAGTCAGGAAGTCATCCACATGCTTGATGTACTTCGATCCCGTACCAATCATCGGCCCCAACCCGCCGGTGGCAATCACATGCGTATCTTTGCCCAGCTCGGCGAGCAGAAGGTCCAGAATTCCGTCCACCAGGCCGAGATAGCCGTAGTAGAGCCCGGACTGCAAGCTCCCCACGGTATTCGAGCCAATCACTCGCGTCGGCTTGCGAATCTCTACGCGCGGCAGGCGTGCCGTGCGCGAGAACAACGCATCTGCCGAAATGCCAATGCCCGGGCAAATTACTCCGCCCATATATTCGCCTTTGGCCGAAACACAATCGAAAGTCGTGGCGGTGCCAAAGTCGACGATGATGCAAGGTCCGCCATATTTTTCAAACGCCGCAACGCCGTTGACAATGCGGTCCGCGCCCACTTCGGCCGGATTGTCGTAGTGCACAGGCATCCCCGTCTTGATGCCAGGCTCAATGAACAGGGGCTTGGTCTCAAAATATTTTTCGCAGACCTGGCGCAGCACAGGATCGAGCGGCGGCACGACTGAGGAAATCACGATGCCGTGAATGCTCTTCACTTCCAATCCCGCCATGGAAAACAGGTTGCGAAAGAGCACGCCGTATTCGTCGACGGTGCTGCCCTGCCGGGTTGCGACCCTCCAGTTCGCCACCAGCTTCTCGAAGCGCCGAGGCTCGGCGGAGTCTGCCCCGGGACGGGCTTCGGTCGCCCGAGCGAACATGCCCAGCACCGTATTCGTATTGCCGACGTCAAGCACCAGCAACATATAGTTCCGATTTTGCGGAAGCGGACGAAATCCCTCAGGAATCAAGATTCTAGCTGAAAGGCATCTGCTTTGTTTCGAGCCTCCGGAGATACTAATGCAAATACGTTATGGGGCTCTAAGCACGGACATTATAGTGTTTCGTGTGTTGTTATAGCGGACGGGCAAAGGACACGAGTACCCATGACCTGGATCAAAACGGTTCCTCTCTCCGAGGCCGACGAGAAGCTGCGCGACGCAATTGAGGCCGAGAAACTTCTCTATCCAAAAGAGTATGCCACTCCTGTGCATCCCGACGATTCCGGCGCATCGTCGATCGTAGGATCGCACACACTGATCCCAGACGCCCTCTTTCATGCCTTCGCCACTTTTGGGTCGCTGATGTCACCGAACTTGCCGCTGGAGCGCCGCCAGCATGAAATGATTGCGACCATGGTTTCCGTCACGAACCGGTGCGTCTATTGAATTGAATCCCACGCAGAGTTTCTGCGTCGCGTGACGTTGGACAAAGAGTTAGTGGAGGCGCTGC
>Ga0210410_10000458_pt1 | contig 45868 bp, 46 predicted proteins | sample IncBWC4MmetaG_FD_161058 | JGI IMG/M metagenome (GOLD analysis project Ga0210410, IMG submission 161058) | Forest soil microbial communities from Barre Woods Harvard Forest LTER site, Petersham, Massachusetts, United States - Inc-BW-C-4-M | ecosystem: Environmental > Terrestrial > Soil >...
CACGTTCGTGCGCAGGCCGTAGCGGACGGTCGCGCCGGGCACCGCCGGCGGCGTCGCCGACGTCCCGCTCACGATCGAGTACTGATCCGCCTGACCCGGCACCTTGCGCACGAACACGTACGAGCTGACCGAGCCCACGGCGTTCCATCTCACCGTGGTGTCGGAGCCGGCGACGAGGCCCATCTGGAAGCTGCCGTCCACGGGCGGGGGCGGGGGCGTCGGATCCGGGGGCGAGGCCGGATAGGTGATCGAGACCTCGGGCGCCCAGGCGCTCCCGCCCACGTTCGTGCGCAGGCCGTAGCGGACGGTCGCGCCGGGCACCGCCGGCGGCGTCGCCGACGTCCCGCTCACGATCGAGTACTGATCCGCCTGACCCGGCACCTTGCGCACGAACACGTACGAGCTTGCGGGGATGGCCGAGGTCCACGAGAGCGTCGTTCCGGACGCTGACAACGTCGGGGCGTCGAGCACGCTGGCGGCGAGCGTCGTCGCTTGGGCGAGTGACGCGTCGGCGGGCGGGCTGCCTGTTGGGAGCGCTGCGGCGGGCGGCGACACATCCGCCGGCGCTACGTCGGCCGGCGCTACGTCGGCCGGCGCAGCGGCGGGCGGCGGTTCGCCAGGCCCGTCGCCCGGGAACCAGGCGTTCCACGACCAGTCCGAGCCCGACGAGCTGGCGAACCAGCCGTCTGCCGACCAGCCACTGGACGACCAGTCGGTGGGCGGCGAGCTTACGTTCGTGCTGCCCGCGCCATCGGCGGATGGCGCGTCACTTGGCGGGGCTTCCCCGAGTGGTACGGGGGCGTCAGCCCACGCGGTCTGCGTGTGTACGAGCACTGCGATCGGACAGACGACGGCGCACAGCATTGCGACCATCGCCTTCCGACACATGGTGGCCGGAACCATGTCTTTCCCCTCTTCGAAGGCGAGCGAGCGGGGATGACTATCGGGTGACAACTGGTGAGGTCAAGCTGGAACGTCGGCGTACCTAAATGTCTGCGCGCCATCTGGTCAGAGCGTGCACATGGTCCGCCGAACCGTAGAATCCCCGCATGGCCACTTCAGATCCGCCGCTCACGCCCCGTCCCGATGCCGGCTGGGACGAAGGTCCTGTGAGGCTCGCGACACGTGGCGCGATCGCGCTCGCGTGGCTGGACCGGCCGCCCGCGAACTCGCTCTCGCCGGACACGATCGACGCGCTGCGGCGGGTCTGGGAGCGCGTCGACGGCGACGCCGGTCTGCGTGCGCTCGTGATCGCATCGGCGAACGCGCGGCTGTTCTGCGCCGGCGCCGACATCAAGGCCTTCACGGCGATGGACGAGGCCGCGGGGCGCGCCTACGTCGCCGGCACGCATGACCTGCTGCGCGCCTTCGAGCGCAGCGGGACCGTCACGATCGCGGCGGTCAACGGCCTCGCGCTCGGTGGTGGTTGCGAGCTCGCGATGGCGTGCGACCTGCGCGTCGCGGCCGCGTCGGCGCGCTTCGGCCAGCCGGAGATCAAGCTCGGCATCATTCCCGGCTTCGGCGGAACGCAGCGGCTGCCGCGTCTCGTCGGCGCGGCGAAGGCGCTCGAGCTGAACCTCGTCGGCGACCCGATCTCGGCGCAGGAGGCGGCGGCGTGCGGGCTTGTCAGCCGGGTGGTGCCGGACGAGGAGCTGCTCGGCACCGCCCTCGAGCTGGCCGAGGCGCTGGCGGCGCGGGCGCCGCTCGCGGTCGAGCAGATCAAGCGCGTGTCTGCGAATCCCGATCTCGACGCGGGCATCGAGGCCGAGCAGGCGGCCTTCGCGCAGGTGTTCGCATCCGCCGATGCGAGAGAGGGGATCACGGCCTTCCTCGAGAAGCGCGCGCCCCGCTTCGAAGGCCGCTGAAACCCTCTCAGGTCTAACCCTCGACTTGAGCGTCAGTGAGAAGGCGCGATTCGCGCTCGCAGCGCGGCTTCGACCCGTTGCAGCGTGCTCGCCAGCGTCTCCTGCGCGTCCGTCGGCAGGTCCCCGCCTATCGCCGCGTCGGCGAGAGCCTCGACGGCCGCGCGTCGCTCGTCGAGCTCTGCCACGCGGGCCGTCATGTCAGGCGAGGAGGCGGCTTCGGCGGGCAGCTCGCGCAGCGCAGCGTCGAGCGCGGCGCGCAGCTGCAGCGCCGCTTCGCGGAGGTGACCGTGGTCGAGGTCGTGTCGCGCGCGCAGCGTCAGCTCCTCGCACGCGAGCGGCATCTCGTGCCCGCCGAGCAGCGCGGCGAGCCGCTCCTGCGGCCACAGTCCGGCGACGCGTCTGCGCCGCTGCGGCCGCGCCGGGGGAAGCTCGCGCGCGGCGCTCCAGCGGCCTTCGGCGACCTGCTCGCCGGCGCCGTGGCCGGCGCGCACGACGAGCGCCTGCGCGAGCGTCGGCTCGTGGACGGCGGGGTCCCCGCTCGCGAGGCGGTGGGAGCGCACCGCGCGCGCGACCTGGGCGAGCGCGCGGTCCGCATCCTCGGGTCCCGCCGCGGCGAGCCAGCGCTCGGCCGCGTCCACGGCCATCGGCTCGGCGTCGACGACGGTTGCGCGGGCGGTCGTCACGGGGGAGGGTGGTGGCTCCGGCGCGGCCGGGCGCGTGCGCCGGTCGCGCAGGCGCCGGCGCTCCGGCGCGCCGAGCGTCGCGAGCACCAGCACGTGTGACGGCGGCTCCCCGGCCACGTCTCGCAGGACGTAGCGACCGTCTGCGGGGCCGAGCGCCCACGGGAACTCGAACTGCACGAAGCAGAAGGCCCGTCGCTCAGGTGCGGCGGCGGGCACGGCGGCCGCGTCAGTCGCCGCGGCCGTCCTTGATCGCGTACTTCGAGACGCGCTGCGGCACGACCGGGTTCGGGATCGACCCGAGCTGCTCGACGAGCTTCGTCCACTGGCTCGGCTTGAGGATCGTCTGCAGTCTCTGGTCGCCGAGCAGGCTGCCGGCCGGGTGGAAGCCGACATGGATGTGGTCGGCGTGGTCGGGCAGCGCGAGCGTGTTGTCGGTGCCGGGGTACGTCATCAGGCTGATGATCTGGTGCGGCTTCATCGTGCCCTGGAGCGTCAGCAGGCGGCGGATCGTGATGTCCGTGATCGATCCGTCGCCCTGGTGGCCCGAGATCGGGATGCCGTTCACCGCGGCGATGTCGACCGCGTCGCCGCTCGAGTGCTCGGACACGTTGCCGGAGGTCGTGTAGTAGCCGTGGCCGCACTTCAGCGCGCTCACCGTCAGGCGCAGCCCGCTCGCGGAGAGGAACTCGAGCGTCGCGAGCACGCGCCGGTCGATCGCTCCGGTCGCGATGTCCTGACGACCGCACTCGTAGATGCTCACGCGCGGATCGGCGAGGACCACCCGCTCCAGCTGCTCCTTGCTCATCAGCATGACCTGGCCGATCGACGGGCCGGCGCCGTTGGCCGCCGCGAACGCGTTCACGCCCTTCGCGCGGTAGATCGCGGTCGACTCGAGCAGCTTCCATCCGTCGAGGATCGGCTTCGGGTCGACCTGCGGAGCGCCGCGGCCGGCGGGGCGGATGGCGAACTCGACGTGCGGTGCGAGCGCGGGGTCCGTCTTGCCGATGCGGCCGAGGATCGTGCCGGCGATCACCGAGGAGCCGCGCTGCAGCGGCTTCAGCAGGTAGTCGTGCGGGTCGAGCGCGAGCGCGTCGGTGAAGTAGCCGTCGAAGCTCTGGAGCGGTTGGCCGAGCTCCGCGAGCTGGCGCTGGCCGCCGGCGGCGTAGGCGGCGGGCCGTTCGGGATGCGCGAACAGGCGCTCCTTCGTGGCCGCGGCGGATGCCGTCGTGCTCGTGCCGGCGCCTTGACCGCTCGCCGCGACGCGCTGCTTCCCGCCGCCGGTCGCGGCGGAAGGGGGCTGGGCGCCCGCCGTCGCCGCGGCGGTCGGCTTCACGTCCGCCTTCGGCAGCGCGAGATCGTTGCTCGTGGACGCGACGTTGGCCGTGTGCGGCTTCGGGACCGGGTATCTGCTCGCGATCGAGCCGAGGTGGCTGTACGTGTAAGTGTTGCCGTAGACGTCCTGCAGGACGACGAAGCGGCCGAGTCTGGCGTTCTCGCCGAGCTGCATGATGCGGCCGTCGTTGACGGCGATCACCGGCGCACCGGGCTTCGCGAAGATGTTGATCGAGCGCCGCGACGGGTTCCCCTCGACCGGCACGGCGGCGTTCGTCCCCTGCACGCGTCGCGTCGCGGCCTTGGCGTTGAGCCCGTCCGCATACGTGGCGCGAGCCGCGACGGGGAAGTGGCCCTGCGTGAGGCCGGTGAGCGAGCCGACGAGGTCGGCCGGCATGCCGCCGATCACGCGCGCCCGCAGCAGCACCGACTGGACGTACCAGTCAGCGTGGTTGTAGGCGAAGATCGCGCGCGACAGGTCGGTCTCGGCACCGGCGGCCTTGAGGTAGCGCGCGGCGGCGAAGATCGCGTCGACCGGGTTGTAGGGGTCCTTCACGCCGTCGCCGTTGGCGTCGACGCCGTACGTCTGCCAGCTGGACGGCATGAACTGCATCCAGCCGACCGCGCCGGCGCTGGAGACCGACAGGTTGCGTCCGTAGTCGGTCTCGATCTCGTTGATCGCGGCGAGCACCTGCCATGGCACCGAGTACTGGATTCCGGCGGCCTGGTAGATCGGCAGCAGGAACGGCGGGATGCGGAAGTTCTCGATGAAGAAGTTCGGCACGCCGAGCGGCGCGGGCCCGGGGGGCGCGACCGTGAAGCCGGGGGCGGCCGGGCTCGGCGCGGCGCCGTCGCTCTGGCTCTGCGAGGTTGCGGGCGAGCCGCTCGCGTCTTGGAGCGCCGCCTGGGCGTTCCCGCCGCCGGCCTGCGTCGTCGTCGGCACGACGGCGACTGCCGAGCCGGAACCCTTACCCTTAGGTTGACCCTTCGGCTGGACGATTCCCCCGATCGCGGCCGGACCCGTCGCGGTCGTCGGCGGAACGGTGCCCGTCGTCGGCGCCGCCGTGATCGTCGTCGGCGGGCCGGTGATCGTGGTCCCGGACGTCGTCGAGGTGGCGGTGGTGGCGGGCGTCGCCGCGCTGGCGACCTCCGAGACGCTCACGACGGGCATCCCGAGATCGGGCAGCGGGATGCTGCCGACGGGCGTGCCGGGTGCGGCGTCGACGCTGAGCGTGACCTGCTTGCCGCCCAGGAGGGTCACGACGAGGCGACGCGTCTCCGCGGTCGCCGGGCCGGACAGCAGCGCCATCGACAGGAGCGCGATCCCCAAGATCAGGGAGGCGATGCGAAACGACTTGGTCCTCATGCGCCTGTCGAGCTCCTCACGCGCGGCCGCCGGCGCGGCCAGGTCGAAAGACCGCCGCGTTGGCGATCTCCCCGCAAGCTACCGAGTGATCTGGACGTTTGCAAAGAAGAACCCGCGTGTTTGCAGATGGCTGGGACCGCGCGTTGCACAGGTCGCCAGACCATCGGCGTACGGCGCGCACCCCTTGAGTACCACACCCGTCACGCCGCCACCGTAAACGTCTCGTTTAAAGGGTCGATGAAGCCTGGGTGCGCTGCTGCGGAAGCCTCGACCACCGCTCGAGGGTTTTTCGTGCCGGGCTGTCGGCGGCTGCGCCGCGGGGCTGCGCTATCGTCCGCCGCGGCCCGCGACCCCGACCCCGCAAGGGGGGACGATGACGACCGACACCGCCAGCGACGGGCTCCGCGCCCGCATCTCACGCCAGAGCGAGGACGCGCTCGGCCGCCTCGCCCAGGAGCTGCTCGAGAGCCCGTTGGTGAGCGGCGCGCTCTCGCGCGCGTTCGACGCGCGCGAGAAGGCGGCCCAGGCCCAGGAGGTCGCGATGGGCGCGCTCAACCTGCCGTCCGCCGGGGACCTCGAGCGGCTCACGCGTCGCGTCCGCTCCGTCTCGCAGCGGCTCGAGGGCGTCGAGGACGCGCTCGACCGCATCGACGAGCGCGTAGGCGGCATGGGCGGCGCCGGCGCGCTGGACCAGCGACTCACGGCGATCGAGGGCCAGCTGTCGGCGCTCGCGGCTCAGCTCGCGGACGTCGCCGGTCAGATCGGGGCACCGGCGGGCGCATCCGTCTCGGCCGCTCCCGCTCGTGTCACTCCCACACAGACCAGACCCACGCGCACGCGTGCGGCGGCCGCCAAGAAGCGCGCTGCCGGCAGAAGAGCCGGCACCTCCTGACGCACATCAGGACAGCGCCGCGGCGGCGATCCTGCCGATCCGCCGCGACGCCGCGTCGAGCGCATCGGCGTCGATGCGCCCGCGCGCCGAGCCGAGCAGGTCGCTGACGGCGAGCACGCAGCCGGCCTGCACGCCGCGCAACGTCGCGAGGCGGAACAGCGTCGCGGTCTCCATCTCGATCGCGAGTGCGGACCCGGTGGAGCCGGCGTGGTCGGCGTGGTGGCCCGCGGAGTCGTAGAAGAGGTCGGTCGTGACGACGGCGCCGCTGCGTGCGCCGCCGTCGTGCGCTGCTGCCGTGACGAGTCCCGCCGTCAGCGCGCGGTCTGCCGCGACCCGCGTGCCGGCGCCGAGCGCACGGCTCGTGCCGTCCCCGCAGATCGCCGTCTCCGCGATGATCGCGTCGCCGAGCGCGACGCCGTCGACGAGCGCGCCGCATGTGCCGACGCGCACGAGCCGTCGCGCGCCGAGGCGCACGAGCTCCTCGATCACGATTGCGGCACTCGGACCGCCCATGCCGGTGCTCTGGATCGTCAGCGGCGCACCGTCGGCCGCCGCGCCCGTGTAGCCCCACAGCCCACGGTTGTGGTTGAACATGAGCGGCTGCTCGAGCAGCGCCTGCGCGAGCAGCAGCGCGCGGCCGGGATCGCCCGGCAGCAGTACGCGCTCGGCCAGCTCGGCGGTCGGATGCACGTGCAGCGTCGGCGTCACGGGCGGCGAGGATAGACGTAGACTGCGGGGCGATGAGCGCCTTCAAGTCGTCCAAGGAGTTCCGCGAGGTGATGGACCGCATCTTCGCGCTGATGGACGAGGACCCGGACATGGGTCCGCGCCTGCGCGATGCGGACGTGCCGCAGCGGTTCGAGTTCGAGGATCTCGACCTCGTCGTGAACATTCGGGCCGCCACGCCGGACGAGGACACGAATCTCGTGTGGGTGTGGAGCGACGACGTCGCATGGGAGTCGCGGGTGCGCATGTCGATGTCGTCCGAGACCGCGAATCGCTACTTCCAGGGCAAGGAGAACGTCGCGATCGCAATCGCGCGGCGGCGCATCAAGGCGGGCGGGGACGTGAAGGCCGCGCTCGCGCTGATGCCGATCACGAAGCCGGTCTTCGAGCACTACCGCGAGCTCGTCGAGCGCGAGTACCCGCACCTCGCGCTCTGAGGCCGTCTGCGGACTCTCACGGTTGACACCGGCAGTGACCGGGAGTACGCCTACAGATGCAGAGGCAACAGGCCGAATAGTGGGCGGTCGCCGGTCGAGCGGCGGGCGCACCGCTCGCGAGGCGCCGCCGTCCCCGACGAGCGCCGACGGCCCACGCAGCGGGCCGCTTCGCCCGCCGGCGGCGGGACTGCAGAGGGTCCCGCCGCCATCCTGACCAGCCGCCCGCGCATGGCGCCGAACGGCGGAGGAGCGGCTAGCGTGACGCCATGGCGCAGGGCGACGGGCAGACGACGCTGACGCTCGAGCAGGCGGCGCAGCGCGCGCGGATCGCGCCGGCGACGCTGCGGCGCTGGGCCGCCCAGGGCATCGTGCCGCTGCGGGACGGCGCCTGGACTCCCGCTGCCGCGGCACAGGCGCGGATCGTCGCGCGCCTGCGCGAGCGCGGGCACACGCTCGCGGCGATCCGCACGGCGAGCGAGGAGGGTCGGCTCGCATTCGGCTACGCGGAAGAGCTGCTGCCGTCCTCAGAGGGTGGGATCGGGCTGAAGGAGGCGGCGCGGCAGACCGGCCTCGAGCCGGCGCTCGTCAGACGCCTGCTGATCGCGCTCGGCTACCCCCAGCGCGCGACCGAGCGGATCCCGCCGGCCGAGGTTGCCCTCCTCCATCGCGCCGCCGCCGCGCTCGACGCCGGCTTCCCGCTCGTCGCGCTGCTGCAGGTCGTGCGCGTGTACGGGCAGGCGCTCGCGCAGATCGCCGACGCGGAGGTGCGCCTGTTCCATCTCTACGTGCACGAGCCGCTGATGCGCGACGGCGTCCCCGGACTCGACATCGCCGAGCAGATCGAGCAGCTCGCCGGCGCGCTGCTGCCGCTCACCTCGCCGCTGATGGATCTCGTCCACCAGCGCTTCCTGCGCCACTTCCTCGAGCAGGACGTCGTCGGCCACATGGAGTCGGCGCTCGACGAGCGGCTCGGCGACCTCGGCCGGCTGCGCGTCGCGATCGCGTTCGCGGACCTCGCCGGTTACACGCGCCTGACGGAGGAGATCGGCGAGCAGCGGGCCGTAGGGGTCGTGGAGGACTTCGTCAGAGCCGTCGAGTTGACACTGCCGGAGGACGCGCGCGTCGTGAAGACGATCGGCGACGAGGTGATGGTCGTCTGTCCCGACGGCGCGGCGCTCGCGCTGTGGGCGGTCGGATTCCAGGAGCTGTACACGGAGCGGCCGCCGCCGCGCATCGGCATCCACGTCGGCGAGGTGCTCTACCGCGAGGGCGACTACTACGGGCGCGAGGTGAACCTCGCGGCGCGCGTCGTCGCGCGCTCGGGCGGCGGCGAGGTGCTCGTGACCCGGCCGATCGTCGAGCTCGCCGGCGCGCAGCTCGCGTTCGAGCGCGTCGGCGAGGTGCGCCTGAAGGGCTTCACCGAGTCGACGGAGCTGTTCCTCGCCGGCCCGCTGGACGCGTGACGTCGCGCGCCTACACTGAGGGCGCGATGGAGGCCGAACGCGTGCTCGAGCAGGTGCGCGCCGGGGGGCTGCTTCCCGCCGGCGGGTCCGTCGTGGTGCTCTTGTCCGGTGGACGCGACTCCGTCTGCCTGCTCGACGTCGCAGTGCGGCTCGTCGGCACGGGCGGCGACGGCGTCTCGGCCGTGCACGTCAACTACGGGCTCCGCGACGAGGCCGTGGACGACGAGCGCCACTGCGCCGAGCTGTGCGAGCGGCTCGGCGTGACGCTCGCGATCGAGCGCCCGCGGCGCCCGGAGGCCGGCGGCAACCTGCAGGCGTGGGCGCGCGACGTGCGCTACGCGGCTGCGACGAAGCTGGCGCTGGAGCACGACCACGCCCGCCCCGCCGTCGTTGCCGCCGGCCACACGTCCGACGACCAGGTCGAGACGATCCTCTACCGGCTCGCCTCCTCGCCGAGTCGCCGCGCGCTGCTCGGCATGCGACCGCGCGACGGCCTGCTCGTGCGCCCGCTGCTGTCGACGACGCGGGCGGAGACGACCGCCTACTGCGAGCAGCGCGGCCTCGCATGGTGCGACGACGCGACGAACGGCGGCGTCAGATACGCGCGCAACCGCGTGCGCCACGGGCTCGTGCCGGCGCTCGAGCAGATCCATCCCGCCGCCGCCGCCAACGTGCTGCGCACGGCTGCCCTGCTGCGCGACGAGGGCGAGGTGCTCGACGCGCTCGTCGGTGAGCAGCTAGACGAGCGTGCCGGCCGCCTCGAGATCCCGCTCGAGCGGCTCGCCACGCTGCCCCCCGCGCTGCAGCGGCTCGTCGTGCAGCGGCTCGCCGACAGCGCCGCCGGGAAGCTCGTGCCCGGCGCGGCGCGCCACGCCGAGGAGGTCGCCGCGCTCCGTCGCACGGGCCGCGCGATGCTCGATCTCGGCGGCGACGTGCGCGCGGTCGTCGAGCGCGGCGTGCTGCACGCCGAGCGCGGGGAGAACGGGCGAGACGTCGCGTGAGGCGGGTGGGCGGGGCTCGAACCCCGGCACGTGCGTACACTGCCGGCCCACATGGGCGACGCGGCGATCGGCGAGATCCTGGTCCAGCCGGACGATCTGCAACACCGCGTCCGCGAGCTGGGGGCCGAGATCACGCGCGACTACACCGGCAGAGAGCCGCTGCTCGTGTGCGTGCTGAAGGGCGCCGTCTTCTTCCTGTCCGACCTGATGCGGGCGATCGACCTGCCGTGCGAGGTCGACTTCATGGCGGTCGCCTCCTACGGCTCGGCGACGCAGTCGTCCGGCGTCGTGCGGATCCTCAAGGACCTCGACGCGGTGATCGCCGACCGCGACGTGATCATCGTCGAGGACATCGTCGACTCGGGCCTGACGCTCCAGTACCTGCTGCGCAACCTCAACGCCCGCGATCCCGCGTCGCTGGCGGTCTGCGCGCTGCTGACGAAGCCCGAGCGGCTCGAGGTCGACCTCTCGCCGCGCTACGTCGGCTTCGAGATCCCGAACCGCTTCGCCGTCGGCTACGGGCTCGACCACGCCGAGCGCTACCGCAACTTGCCGTACGTCGCGGCGTTGCGGGAGTCGTGAGCTCGTTCTCAGGTTCTCCGCACGCCCTGCCGATGCAGGGAGAAAGCCCGTTGCCACGCACCTTGCGTGCCGCCTGGAGGACGAAACCGGGCTGCTACGCTAGGCAACCCGTCCACCGCCTCGACCTCGCGCCTCGCGCGCCCGGGATGTCTTCATGAGCAGGTTCTTCAAGAGCGCCGCGTTCCCGATCCTCATCGTGGTCGTGCTGGCGTTCTTCGCCCAGCGGCTCATCAACCCGAGCCAGTCGGGGCAGCCGTACACGTACTCGAGCTTCCAGAGAGACCTCACGGGCGGGAGAGTCGACTCGGCCGTCATCAAGACGAAGGACAACACCCTCGTCGTCACGCTCAACGACCCGCCGAAGCAGCAGCACGAAGTCGGCTTCGTGCCCGACAACGGCAACGAGCTCGTCAACCAGCTCAAGACGGCGAGAGTCAACTTCAACGTCGAGGGCACGAAGACGAACGGCTGGCTGTCGCTGCTCACCTACGTGCTGCCGTTCCTCATCTTCATCGGCTTCTGGATCTTCCTGATGAACCAGGTCCAGGGTGGCGGATCGAAGGTGATGTCGTTCGGCAAGTCGCGCGCGAAGCGACTGTCGGTCGACTCGCCGAAGATCACCTTCCGCGACGTGGCGGGCGTCGACGAGGCGGTCGAGGAGCTGCACGAGATCAAGGAGTTCCTCGAGAACCCGAAGAAGTTCCAGGCGCTCGGCGCGCGCATCCCGAAGGGCGTGCTGCTCTACGGGCCGCCGGGCACCGGCAAGACGCTGCTCGCGCGCGCGGTCGCGGGCGAGGCGGGCGTTCCGTTCTTCTCGATCTCCGGCTCGGACTTCGTGGAGATGTTCGTCGGCGTCGGCGCCTCGCGCGTGCGCGACCTGTTCGAGCAGGCGAAGCAGAACTCGCCCTGCATCATCTTCATGGACGAGATCGACGCCGTCGGCCGCCATCGCGGCGCCGGCCTCGGCGGCGGCCACGACGAGCGCGAGCAGACGCTCAACCAGCTGCTCGTCGAGATGGACGGCTTCGAGGCGAAGGACAACATCATCATGATCGCGGCCACGAACCGGCCCGACATCCTCGACCCGGCCCTGCTGCGTCCTGGCCGCTTCGACCGCCAGATCACCGTCGACCGCCCGGACCGCAAGGGCCGCTCGAAGATCCTCGAGGTCCACACGCGCGGCAAGCCGCTCGCGCGGGAGATCGACATCGACGCGCTTGCCGGGCAGACCCCGGGCTTCACCGGCGCCGACCTCGCGAATCTCGTGAACGAGGCGGCGCTGCTCGCCGCCCGCACGGGCAAGCGCGAGATCACGCAGGTCGAGCTGGAGGAGGGGATCATGCGCGTGATCGCGGGCCCCGAGAAGAAGACCCGCGTGATGAGCGAGAAGGAGCGGCGGATCACGGCCTACCACGAGATGGGCCACGCGATCGTCGGCCACTACCTCGAGCACAGCGATCCGGTCCACAAGGTCTCCGTCATCTCACGCGGTCAGGCGCTCGGCTACACGATCTCGCTGCCGACGGAGGACAAGTTCCTCACGACGCGCGCGGAGCTGACCGACACGATGGCGATGACGCTCGGCGGTCGCGCCGCGGAGGAGATCGTCTTCGGCGAGATCACGACCGGCGCCTCGAACGACCTCGAGAAGGTCACCGCGACCGCGAAGCAGATGGTGATGCGCTTCGGCATGAGCGAGAAGCTCGGGCCGCGCGTCTTCGGCCACGAGCACGCGCAGCCGTTCCTCGGCCGCGAGTTCAGCTCCGAGCCGGACTACTCCGACGAGATCGCGCGCGAGATCGACGACGAGATCCGCCGCATCGTCGAGGGCGCCCACCAGAGTGCGAAGGACATCCTCACCTCGCACCGCGAGTCGCTCGAGACGATCTCCGAGATCCTGATCAAGCGCGAGACGATCGAGCGCGAGCAGTTCGAGGCGCTGCTCGAGGGGCAGAGCGAGGAAGACGTCTTCGGCGCCGAGGCGTCGCCCCCGCCGGAGGTCCCGCTTCCGCCCGGCACGCCCGAGCGCGCCGGCCGCGACGCCCCGCGCCCGCTGCCACGGCCCGGCCTCGCCGGTGGCACCGCCGAGGCGCGCGGCTTGGACTTCCCCGAGAAGCCGGAGCTCGCGTAGACGACGCCGCGTGCGACGATCCGGCCGTGGAGCGGCCGTATCGCATCATGGGCGTGCTGAACGTGACGCCCGACTCGTTCTCGGACGGCGGGCAGTTCCTCGACGCCGGGGCGGCGATCGCGCATGGGCTCGCGCTGGAGGCGGAGGGGGCGGACATCCTCGACGTCGGGGGCGAGTCGACGCGGCCGGGGGCGCAGGCGGTCGCGCCGGACGAGCAGGTTCGGCGCGTCGTGCCGGCGATCGAGGGTCTCGTCGCCGCCGGCGCGCGGGCGCAGATCTCGATCGACACGACGCGGCTGGCCGTCGCGCAGGCGGCCGTCGCGGCGGGGGCGACGTACGTCAACGACGTGACAGCGTTCCGCGCCGACCCGCAGCTGGCCGGCTTCGTCGCCGAGCACGGGCTCGACTGCTGCCTGACGCACATGCGCGGCGAGCCGCGCTCGATGCAGGCCGATCCGGTCTACGACGACGTCGTGTCCGACGTGAAGGCGTTCCTCGAGCAGCGGCTGGCGGCGGCGACGGCCGCGGGCATCGCGGAGGAGCGGATCATGCTCGACCCGGGGATCGGCTTCGGCAAGACGCTCGCGCACAACCTCGAGCTGCTGCGCCGTCTCGGCGAGCTCGTCGCGCTCGGGCAGCCCGTCGTGATCGGCACCTCGCGCAAGTCGTTCCTCGGGCGCATCACGGGCCGCGAGGCCGACGACCGCCTCGCCGGGACGATCGCGACGAATGTGCTCGCGCTCGAGCGCGGAGCGTCCGTCTTCCGCGTCCACGACGTGCGACCGGTGGCCGACGCGCTCGCGGTGGCGGCTGCTACGGTGCGCGGCCGATGAGCGACGAGGACGACGAGTTCGAGGACGACGACCTCGGGGAGGCGGACGAGGACGACGAGCCCTCCGAGCCGCTCGTGACGATCGAGATCACCGGCCTCTCGCTCTACACGCATCACGGCGTCAGCGAGGCGGAGCGCGAGATCGGCCAGCGGCTCGTGCTCGACCTGCGGATCGAGGTCGGCGCGTGCGACGCGACCGTCACCGACCGTGTCGAGGACACGGTCGACTACGGCGAGGTCTGCCAGACCGTCGCGCTCGTCGCCCAGCAGCGCTCTTACAAGACGCTCGAGCGGCTCTGCACGGCGATCGCCGACCGGCTGCTCGACGACTACGAGGCCGAGTCGGTGTGGGTGAGAGCCGCGAAGCCGGAGCCGCCGATCCCGCTGCCGGTGCAGGAGGTCTCGGTCGAGGTCGTGCGCGACGCGGATGGCTGAGCCCGGTGACGCCGGAGCGCCGGAGCTCGCCGCGGGCGAGCGCGTCGGCTACCTCGGGATCGGCTCGAACGTCGGCGACCGCCGCGCCCAGCTCTCCGCCGCGGTCGACGCGCTGCCGCGCCACGGCGTGCGCGTGCTCGCCTCCTCGAGCACCTACGAGACGGAGCCCGTCGGCGAGATCCTCGACCAGCCGGACTTCCTCAACGCCTGCCTGCGGATCGCGACGGGGTACGACCCCGAAGGGCTGCTCGACGCGTGCAAGGCGGTCGAGCGCGAGCTGGGTCGGGAATCGAGCCCGCCCGCCCCGCGCCACGCGCCGCGCCCGATCGACGTCGACGTGCTGCTGCTCGGCGACCTGAGGTACGCGTCCGAGCGGCTGCGGCTGCCGCACGCCGAGGTCACGACTCGTCGCTTCGTGCTGATCCCGCTGCTCGAGCTCGACCCGCAGCTCGCGACGCCGGACGGCCGCTCGCTCGCCGATGCGCTCCACGCGCTCGACGGGGCGGTGCGGGTCGAGCGCGCCGGGCCGCCGCTCGTCTGAGGGAGGTCAGGCCGGCAGCGAGCCGGCCGGCTGGTGCCCGGCGTACCCCGGGAACAGGCGCAGCGCGAGCGCCAGCGAGGGGCGGCCCTCGAGCATCGGCCGCACGTCGCCGAACGTGCTGAGCATGCGGATGCTGGGGGCGATCTGCAGGTCGGCCGCATTCGGCTCGGCGCCCCCCATCACGCCCTCCGCGATCCAATCGTCGACGCGGTCGAGATGGGCGGGGAGCGCGGCGAGGTCCTCGCGTCCCTGCCCGACGCTCGCGCTGTTGCGAAACGCGGCGAGCCGGCTGACGACGGGAGTGATGAGCTTGCGCAGCGGGCCCGGGACGGGCAGCTTCGACCCCTCCGCGTAGCTGCCGATCGCGTCGGGGCGGGCACGGATGCCGACCCAGAAGAGGCGGCGCGCGATCGGCTGGAGCACCTCGTCGCCCCACTGCTCGGCCGCCTCGACGCGCTCGCGCGCCTGCGCGTCCTGGGGCAGGAGGCGCGGCTCGGGCACCAGCTCGTCGAGCCGGTGGATGATCGCGCGCGAGCCGACGATCTCCTCGCCGCTGCCGAGCACGAGCGCCGGCACGGTCGTCTTGCGGAAGCGCAGCCACTGCTCCGGCACGTGCAGCGCCGGCGCCATCTCGTGGATGCGGTACGGCTGACCCTTGAGCTGCAGCGCCCGCTCCGCGCAGACGCAGGGGTGCGAGCCGTGGATGACGTAGAGCGTGTGCGGCACCCGTCGAGCATAGGCCGGGCCCACCGGCGCGCGCGCCGCTTGAAGCCTCCCTCGCCCCGATCCGGCGCAGGCGCGATACTTCCGCTCGCAATGCTCCTCGTCGTCGACGTCGGCAACACGCAGACCCACTTCGGCACGTTCGAGGGCGACCTGCTGACGGAGCACTGGCGCTTCGCGACCGTGCGCGAGTCGACGGCCGACGAGCTGGGGGCAAAGCTCGCGAACCTGCTCGCGCTGCGCGGCCTCGGCTTCGGCGACCTGCAGGGCTCGATCATCTCCTCGACGGTCCCGCAGCTCGGCGCCGAGTGGCGGCAGGTGGGCGAGCGGTATCTCGGTCATCAGACGCTGGTGGTCGGGCCCGGCATCAGAAGCGGCATGCCGATCCGCTACGAGAACCCGCGCGAGATCGGCGCCGACCGGCTCGTGAACGCCGTCGCCGCCTACGACAAGGTCGGCGCGGCGTGCGTCGTCGTCGACTTCGGCACGGCGATCACGTTCGACCCGGTGTCGGCCGAGGGCGAGTACCTCGGCGGCGTGATCGCGCCCGGCGTCGAGATCTCGATGGAGGCGCTCACGGAACGCGCCGCCGCCCTGCCGAAGATCGACCTGGTGCCGCCGCGCTCCGTCATCGGCAAGACGACCGTCGACGCGATTCGCTCGGGCGTGATCTACGGCTTCGCGGGCCAGGTCGACGGGATCGTGCGGCGCCTGCGCGCCGAGCTCGGCGCGGACACCGCGACGATCGCCACGGGCGGCCTCGCGTCCGCGATCGTGCCGTACACGGACGAGATCGACGAGGTCGACGACCTCCTGACGCTCACCGGGCTCAGGCTCTTGCACGAGCGCAACTCCGCCTGAGGAAGTCCTCCAGCAGCCCCTCGGACGGCGCCGTCGTGGCGCCGCGGGCGGCGACGACGCGGCCGAGGGCGAAGAGTCTGGTACGTTGGGCACACTTTTTTCTGGAGTAATGTGGCTTCGCCGGGAGACGAGGTGCTGGGGGAATTGGGGGAGCGGATGCGCACGCCGCAGCCGAGCGAGCTGGCGTGGATTGCGGTCGTGCCGTGCGCGATCGTGACGCTCGCCGCCATCGTGCTGCTGGGTCCCCCGATCGGACACGCGTTCTTCAGTCCGGGCTCCGAAACGCTCTGGCCTCCCGAAGCGGGCTACGTCTTCGGACAGCCGGAACCGGTGAAGCAGGGTCGCTACCTCGCGGCGCTGCTCGGGCCGGCGCTGTTGACCGCGGCGGTCTACGCGGGCCGCCGTCGGCGACTTGCACTGCAGCCGGCCGTCGTCCGCTCCCTCGTCGTCGCTTCCCAGGCGGCCGTTCTCGCCTTCCTCGTCGTCTGCTTCGTGGCCGAGAGCCGCAGAGCGGCGCACGACGGGAGGCCGCCGATGATCGGCACGCCGACGATCGCGGTCGCGGCAGTGCTGGCGCTGGGGTTCACGGTCGCCGCACGCAGCACGCGCGTGTTGGGCGGACTGGCACGCCTCGCGCGTGAAACGAGAGCGCGACGGATGTCGTGCGCCGCCGTCGCGATCGCCGTGACCGCAGCATGGCTCCTGACGGCGGTCGACTCCGAGGGATCGATCGGGCATGCACAGGCGTTCGGGCTGATGGCATGGTCGTTCGACGACCCGTTCGCGATCCTCAACGGGCGCACGACGATCGTCGACTTCCACGCGTTGTACGCCCAACTCGTGCCATATGCCGCGGCCGTGGCCATGCGGGTCTTCGGAACCACTGTCACGGTCTACACGCTCACGCTGACAGCCATGAGCGGCCTTGCGCTGCTTGCCATCTACGCCATCTTCCGACGCCTCACGCGCAGCGCGCCGCTTGCCCTTGCCCTCTATCTGCCCTTCCTTGCGATGGGCTTCCTCTACCTGGTCGGCCCACCGGAATCGCACCTGCGCCTGACGAATGCGCAGGTGCTCAGCGTGTGGCCCATGCGTTACGGCGGCGGCTACCTCCTCGCCTGGTTGACATTTCGGCACATCGACGGCACCGCTCCGCGGCGCGCCTGGATGCTCTTCCTCGTCGCCGGGCTCGTCGTCATCAACAACCTGGAGTTCGGCCTCGGCGCGTTGGCCGCGACGATCCTGGCGCTCGCCTGTGCGCGGCCGCCGCGATCGCGGCGAGCTGCGGCGCGGTCAGCCGGAGGCGCGGCGATCGGCCTGCTCGGAGCGGCGTTGCTCGTCTCGCTGCTCACGCTGGCGCGAGCCGGACGCCTCCCTCGCTTCGGGCTGCTCCTGGAGTTCCCGCGCCTCTTCAGCACGGTCGGTCTCGTGTCGTCGCCGATGGCGACGCTGGGCCTCCACCTCGCCGTCTACGTGACGTTCGTCACGGCGATCGCCACCGCGATCGTCCGCGTCGCGAGCGGCGCCGAGGACCGCCTGCTCACGGGCATGCTCGCCTGGAGCGGCGCGTTCGGACTGATCGCCGGCAGCTACTTCGTCGGGCGGGCGGACACGTTCAAGCTGACCGCGCTCTTCTCCGCATGGTTCCTCGCGATCGCGCTGCTGGCGATCGCCGCCGTCCGCGAGCTTGCCGCGCGTAACTGGCGACCGAACCTCCCCGAGCTCGCGGTCCTCTTCGGCTTCGGCCTCGCGATCTGTGCGCTTGCGGAGACGCCGGCGCCGTGGTCGCAGATCTCGCGGCTGGGCCGGACGACGGCGCCCGCCCTGCGGCAGCCCGCGGCCGTCCGCTTCGTGACCGCGCACACCCGGCCGCACGAGCACATCGCGATCCTGCTGCCGCTTGGACACCGCATCGCATACGAGGCCGGGGTCACGAACGTCTCCCCCTACTCGTTCCTCGAAGAGATCGCCACGCGCCGGCAGTTCCAGACGGTGATCGACGACATGCGCCGCACGCATGCCCACAAGATCTTCATGCCCGATTGGTTCGCGGTTCCCGCGCACTTCGCCGCGTTGACCGAAGCGGGCTTCTCGCAGGAGGCCCGCCAGTCGCGCTTCTCCATGTGGAGCGACGACGGCTGATGAGCTCACACCGCATTCGGGCTGCAAGCGCCTGAGAAAGCAAGGGAGACCGCGCATGCAAAGCAATGGAGCCCGTCTTCGGGCTATCGCCTGGCGAAGCCTGCTCGGCACGGCCGCCGCCGCCGTCGCGCTGACCGGATGCGGTGGATCCGACACAAGAGCACCGCGATCACATACCGCGGCAGTGCGATCCGACGCGGGACCGCCACGACCGCACACGCCGGTGCGGGCGGACCAGGCGTGGAGAGCTCCGAACGCCGATGCAGCGAACACGCGCAGGGTCACAGGGCCGATCGACGCAGCGTCGGCTGCGCGGCTGCGCCTCGCCTGGAGAATGCCGTTGACGGCCGGGTACACGGCCACGCCGGTGATCTCCGGCGACGTCGCCTACACGCAGGACTCGCTGTCAGACGTCTACGCGATCGACGTAGGCAGCGGCAAGCTGCGCTGGAAGGCGCACCTCAACTCGGGCGACCAGGGGCCGAACGGCGTCACGATCGCGGACGGACGCGTCTACGGCGCGACGAACGAAAGCGCGTTCGCGCTCAACAAGGCGACGGGCAGACTGCTGTGGAAGACCACGCTCATACGCCATGTCGCCGAAGGGATCGACATGGCTCCCGGTCAGAAGGATGGTCTCGTGTACGTCTCGACGGTCCCGGCAACCGGCGGCGACGTGGGGACCCTGTGGGCGCTCGACGGCGCCAGCGGCAGAGCACGGTGGAAGTGGGAAGAGGTCCCGGCGAGCCTGTGGGGCGACCCGAACGTCAACGGCGGTGGCGGCCTCTGGCATCCACCCGCCTTCGACGACCGCGGCGGCCTCTACATCGCGATCGCAAACCCGGTCCCGTGGCCGGGCACGGACACGCAGCCGTGGGGAAGAAGCAGGCCGGGCCCGAACAGATGGGACAACTCGATCGTCAAGCTCGACGCGCGCACAGGCAGATTCCTGTGGGGCACGCAGGTGCTGCCGCACGACGTCTACGACTGGGACCTCGAGTGCCCGCCGATTCTCGCCCGCGTGGGCGGACGCAAGATCGTGCTCACGGCCGGCAAGATGGGCTTCGCCTTCGCGTTCGACGCCCAGACCGGCACGCTGCTGTGGAAGCGCTCCGTCGGTCAGCACAACGGGCACGACGACGACAGCCGACGCGCGATGCACGGCGAATACGCGCAGTTCAGATACGGGGTGCGGATGCTGCCCGGGGACTGGGGAGGCGTGCAGACGCAGATGGCCTCTGACGGACGCACGCTCTACGTGCCCGTCAACAACCTCTATTCGATATTCCACAGACAGACCGTCCCCGAGCAGCAGAACCTGGCGCAGGGCACGGGCGAGATCGTCGCGATCGAGATCGCGACCGGCCGGGTGAGATGGGACCGCAGACTGCCGCACTCCGTCTACGGCGGCGCATCGATCTCGAACGATGTCGTCTTCACGACGACCTACGACGGGACCGTCTGGGGCCTCGACGTCCGCACCGGCGCGACGCTCTGGAGCGCACGTTTGCCGGCGGGCAGCGACGCGCCTGTGGGGATCGCGGGCGACACGATCCTCGCCGGAGCGGGCCTCCCGGTCGAAGGCGGCAAGAACCCCGCACTCGTCGCGTACCGGCTCGGTGCTCGCTGACCCGGCGCCGCGACAACTCTCTGGTCGAGCTCGGCCGCGCTGAGGTCCCGCGTCCGGCGAACGGTACGCCTACCATTGGCGTCGATGCGCTCCCTCCACGACAGCTGGACGCTCGGCGGCGTCGAGATCCCCAACCGGGTCGTGCTCGCGCCGCTGGCCGGCATCGGCAACTGGTTCGTGCGCCTGCAGGCCAAGCGCCACGGCGCCGGCTACGCGATCTCGGAGATGGTGTCGAGCCACGCGATCCACCACGGCAACGAGCGCACGTGCAGCGAGCTGCTGCGGATCCACCCGGACGAGCGCGCGAGCGGCCCGACGGCGATCCAGCTGTTCGGCGGCGATCCGGCGGTGATGGCGAGCGCCGCGGAGCACGTCGCGCGCGTCGGCGGCGTCGACGTGATCGACCTCAACATGGGCTGCCCGGTCCCGAAGGTCTGCAAGACCGGCGCCGGCGCGGCGCTGCTCGACGATCCCGACCGCGCGGTCGCGGTCGCGCGCGCCGCGCGCGAGGGCAGCGGGCTGCCGGTGACGGTGAAGCTGCGGCCGGGGCTGAAGCCGGGCCAGCGCACCGGGGTCGATCTCGCCCACCGGCTCGTCGAGGAGGCCGGCATCGCAGGGCTGTGCATGCATCCGCGCGTCGCGAAGCAGCGCCACGGCGGCAAGGCCGACTACGAGCTGGTGCGGACGATGGTCGAGGAGCTGCCGGTGCCGGTGCTGATCTCCGGCGGCCTGAGAGATGCGGCGAAGGTGCACGAGGTGTTCGAGCTGACGGGCGCCGCGGCGGTCCTGCTGGCGCGCGGCTCGCTCGGCAACCCGTGGCTGTTCGAGCAGGTGCTCGGCGAGCGCGAGCACGAGCCGACGCGCGAGGAGATCCTCGCCGAGCTCGACTGGGTGCTCGAGCGCGCGGTCGAGCACCTCGGCGAGGGCCGCGCCGCGCGCTACCTGCGCAAGTTCTACCCGTGGTACGTGACGCGACTGGGGGAGGGCAAGGTGCTGCAGGACCGCCTCCAGCGCACGCAGTCGATCGCAGAGGCGCGCGAGGCGCTTGGGATCGTGGCGCCGCTCGCCGCGGCTGCCTGAGGCCCTCAGAGCCTGCGTCAGCGTGCGATCGGCTCGCGCGCCCCGGCGAGCGCGACGGCGCGCCGCAGCGGCGCCTCCCACGCGCCGAGGTTGCGACGCAGGCGCTGCCCGCTGGCCCACTTGGCGCCCCGCTTGGTGAGGCGCCGTCGCGTGCGCTCGTCGCTCACGAGCCGCTCGAGCTCCGCGTCCCAGCGGTCGTCGGGCACGAGCCGCCCGCCCTGCTTCTCGCCCAGGCCGGCGTACGGGCCTATCGGCGAGGCGAGCCACGGCACGCCCATCGCCGCGTACTCCTTGACCTTCACGTTCGACTTGGCGCGGTTGAACGGGATGTCCGCGATCGGTGCGATGCCGACGTCGAACGCCCCCACGTAGCGCGCCAGCTCCTGGTACTGCACGACCTCCGTGTACGTGTAGCGGTCGGGCGGCAGGCCGAGCTGGAGGCCCGCGCTCACGACGCGCACCTCGGGGTGGGCGGCGAGCAGCCGCTCGAGCGTCGCGCGGATGCCGAGCTGCTCGAGGTCGTAGGCGTGCTCGCCGGCCGCCGTCCAGCCGACCACGATCCCACCGCCGCGCGGTGGCCGCTCGGCGGCGTAGTAGTCGGGCAGGTAGTTCTCGACCACGTGCGCCTCGGCGGCGCCCCACTCGCGGTACTGCTGCGCGAGCACCGGCGAGGTCGTCGTCACGACGTGCGCGAGCTGCAGCATCTCGACGAGCTGCGCGTGCGTCTGCTGGGAGCGCAGCTCGTTGGGGCTGCTGAGGTCGTCGTCGTTGTCCCACACGATCGCGACGCCGGCCTCGCGCAGCGCCCGCACGGCCCGCCGCGTCTCGCGTTCGTGGTAGCGGAAGACGTGCACGACGTCGAAGTCGCGCAGGCGCCCCGCCGTCATCGCCGCGCCCTCGGCGTCGAGGTGGACCTGCTCGCCGGAGCGGCGCAGCTCCAGCAGCGGCAGCGCGCGGTAGACCGAGTTGACGACGCGTTGGCTCGTGACGATCGCTACCCGCACGGCGGCACGCCCCCTGACGTCCCATCCCCCATGCGCGCCAGCATGCCCGAGCCCGGCGGGGCCTGCAAGCGGGAGCGTTCGGAGCGGCCGCTATACTTGCCCGCCGCCGAGCCCGACTTGCCGGAATTTCCCCGCCACGAGCGGGGTTTGTGCTTCTCCGGCCGGTCGGGTCGTTCGCCCACCCTCGCACTGCCAAGGTCACGCTCATGCCCAAGGACGTCATCCTCACGCCGGATGGTCTCGAGAAGCTCAAGAACGAGCTGGAGCACCTCTCGACCGAGAAGCGGCGCGAGGTCGCCGCGCGCATCAAGGAGGCGCGCGAGTTCGGCGACATCTCCGAGAACGCCGAGTACGACGACGCCAAGAACGAGCAGGCGATGCTCGAGTCGAAGATCGCCCAGCTCGAGGAGAAGCTGCGCGCGGCGACCGTGATCGACGCGAGGGCGGTCGGCACCGACGTCGTCGGCATCGGGGCGACGGTCCACGTCAAGGACCAGGGGAACGGCAGAAGCGAGACGTACACGATCGTCGGCTCGGCCGAGGCGAACCCCGCGGAGCGCAAGCTGTCGAACGAGTCGCCCGTCGGCAAGGCGCTGATCGGCGCCAAGCGCAACGACATCGTCGCGGTCCTGCTGCCGAGCGGCAAGCAGCGCGCGCTCAAGATCACGAAGATCGACGTCGGGCTGAAGTAGCCTCCGGCCGGATGGCTGCCACCGACGACGAGCCGGCCGCTCCCGACGCCGAGGCGCTCCCCGAGCTGCTCGCCGCACGACGCCGCAAGCTCGAGCGGCTGCGCGAGGACGGCGTCGAGCCCTTTCCGCACGTGTACGAAGGCGTCGTCTCCGTCGCCCGGGTGCGCGCCGCGCACGCCGAGCTCGAGGCGGGCGCCGAGACGGAGGCCGCGTACCGCGTCGCCGGTCGCATCGCCGCGCGCCGCGGCCAGGGCAAGGCGGCCTTCGTCGACCTCGTCGACCGCTCTGGGCGGATCCAGCTGCACGCACGCGTCGACGTGCTCGGCGAGGAGCGCTTCGAGCGGCTCGTCGGGCTCGACCTCGGCGACCTGATCGGGATCGACGGCACCGTCTTCCGCTCGCGGCGGGGGGAGCTCTCCTTGCGGGTCGACGACTGGGCGCTGCTCGCGAAGTCGCTGCGGCCGCCGCCGGAGAAGCACCATGGCCTGCAGGACGTCGAGACGCGCTTCCGCCACCGCGAGCTCGACCTGATCGCCTCCGAGGAGACCCGCGCGCTGTTCCTCGCGCGCGCCTCGATCGTCGCCGGGGTGCGGCGCTACCTCGATGAGGCCGGCTTCGTCGAGGTCGAGACGCCGGTGCTGCAGCCGCTCTACGGCGGTGCCGCCGCGCGGCCTTTCACGACGCACCACAACGCGCTCGACCGCACGCTCTACCTGCGGATCGCGACCGAGCTCTATCTCAAGCGCTGCATCGTCGGCGGGCTCGAGCGCGTCTACGAGCTGGGCAAGGACTTCCGCAACGAGGGCGTCTCGCACAAGCACAACCCGGAGTTCACGATGGTCGAGCTCTACGAGGCCTACGCGGACTACAGAGACGTCGCCGCCCGCACCGAGCAGCTCGTGGCGGCCGCCGCCGAGCGCATGGGCTACGACGGCCCGCTCGACCTGTCGCCGCCGTGGAGACGCGAGACGCTCGCCGACGCGATCCGCGAGCGTGCCGGGATCGACATCCTGGAGGCGCGCGACCGCGAGTCGCTCGCCGCCGCGATGGAGGCCCGGGGGCTCGTCGCCCCGCCGAGAGACACGTGGGCGCAGCTCGTCGACGAGCTGGTCACGAAGCACGTCGAGCCGACGCTGATCGAGCCGACCTTCCTGTTCGACTACCCGGTCGAGCTGTCGCCCTTCGCGAAGGGGCATCGCGACGACCCGCGCCTCGCCGAGCGCTGGGAGGCGTACTGCCAGGGGATGGAGATCGCAAACGCCTTCACGGAGCTGAACGACCCCGACGAGCAGCGCCGCCGCTTCGAGCAGCAGCGCGCGCACGCGGCCGCCGGCGACGAGGAGGCGCAGCCCTACGACGAGGCGTTCGTGCAGGCGCTCGAGCAGGGCATGCCGCCGACCGGTGGCGTCGGCATCGGGATCGACCGGCTCGTGATGGTGCTCACCGGGCGCAGATCGATTCGCGAGGTCGTGCTGTTCCCGGCGATGCGGGACTGACCGTGGCCGCTGCGGCAGGGCCGTGGCGAGCATGTGCGTCGGTTTGGCGGAGAGCCAGCCGCGGTCTGCGCCGAAGTGCTGTGCAAGTGGTTGGTAGACTGGCCTATGACCGGCGAACGAATCCGACCGCTCAGCTTCTGCCCCACCCCGGCCGATGACATGAGCGAGCGGGAGCGTCCGCATCCCTCTCGACCATTCCGCCGCCTCACCGCCCAGTAGGGAAGGAACGTCGCACCCATGTTCGAGCGATTCACAGAGCGAGCCCGCCAGGTGGTCGTCCTCGCACAAGAGGAGGCCCGGACGCTCAAGCACAACTACATCGGCACCGAGCACATCCTGCTGGGCCTCCTGCGCGAGGAGGAGGGTCTCGCCGCGCGCGTGCTCGAGAGCCTGGACATCACCGTCGAGCGCGTGCGCGCCCAGGTCGTGCGCATCGTCGGCTCCGGTGAGGAGGTCACGTCGGGCCAGATCCCCTTCACGCCGCGCGCGAAGAAGGTGCTGGAGCTGGCGCTGCGCGAGGCGCTGAGCCTCGGCCACAACTACATCGGCACCGAGCACATCCTGCTTGGCCTGGTGCGTGAGAACGAGGGCGTCGCCGCGCGCATCCTGCTCGACTTCGACGCCGACTCGGAGAAGATCCGCAACGAGGTCATCCGCATGCTGTCGGGCCCCGGCGGTCGCCGCCAGGGCAGCGGCGCCGCCGGTGCCGGCGCGGCCGCGGGCGCGCAGGGCGAGGGCAAGAAGTCCTCGAAGCTGCTCGACCAGTTCGGCCGCAACCTGACGAAGCTCGCCGCCGACGGCAAGCTCGACCCGGTCGTCGGCCGTGAGACGGAGATCGAGCGGATCATGCAGATCCTCTCGCGCCGCACGAAGAACAACCCGGTGCTGATCGGCGAGCCGGGCGTCGGCAAGACGGCCGTCGTCGAGGGCCTCGCCCAGCGCATCACGAACTCCGACGTGCCGGAGCTGCTGAAGAACAAGCAGATCTACACGCTCGACCTGGCGGCGCTCGTCGCCGGCTCGAAGTACCGCGGCGAGTTCGAGGAGCGGCTCAAGAAGGTGATGAAGGAGATCACCCAGCGCGGCGACATCATCCTGTTCATCGACGAGCTCCACAACCTCGTCGGCGCGGGCGCGGCCGAGGGCGCGATCGACGCGGCCTCGATCCTCAAGCCGGCGCTGGCGCGCGGGGAGCTGCAGACGATCGGCGCGACGACGCTCGACGAGTACCGCAAGTACCTCGAGCGGGACTCCGCCCTGGAGCGCCGCTTCCAGCAGATCCGAGTCGACCAGCCGTCGACCGACGAGACGGTGCAGATCCTGCGCGGCCTGCGCGACCGCTACGAGCAGCACCACAAGGTGAACATCACCGACGAGGCGCTGCAGGCCGCCGCCGACCTGGCCGACCGCTACATCTCCGACCGCTTCCTGCCGGACAAGGCGATCGACCTGATCGACGAGGCCGCCTCGCGGATGCGCATCAAGTCGATGACCTCGCCGCCCGTCTACCGCGAGCTCGAGGACGAGATCGAGGAGACGCGCCGTGCGAAGGAGTCCGCGATCGAGGCGCAGGAGTTCGAGAAGGCCGCGAACCTGCGCGATCAGGAGCGCCAGCTGACGCAGAGAAAGCGCGAGCTCGAGGAGGCGTGGGAGTCGGGCGAGTCCGGCGAGCGTCCCTCGATCGGCGAGGAGGAGATCGCGGACATCGTCTCGATGTGGACGGGGATCCCGGTCTTCAAGCTGACCGAGGCCGAGACGGCGAAGCTCATGCGCATGGAAGAGGAGCTGCACAAGCGCGTCATCGGGCAGCACGCCGCCGTCGAGGTCATCTCGAAGGCGATCCGCCGCTCGCGCGCCGGCCTCAAGGACCCGAAGCGCCCGACCGGCTCGTTCATCTTCCTCGGCCCCTCCGGCGTCGGGAAGACCGAGCTCGCGCGGACGCTCGCCGAGTTCCTGTTCGGCGACGAGGACGCGATGGTGCGCATCGACATGTCCGAGTACATGGAGAAGCACGCCGTCTCGCGGCTCGTCGGGTCGCCTCCCGGCTACATCGGCTACGACGAGGGCGGTCAGCTGACCGAGGCCGTGCGGCGCAAGCCGTACAGCGTGCTGCTGCTCGACGAGATCGAGAAGGCCCACCCGGACGTCTTCAACATCCTGCTCCAGATCCTCGAGGACGGGCGGCTGACGGACGCGCAGGGGCGCACCGTCGACTTCCGCCACGCGATCGTGATCATGACGTCGAACATCGGTGCCAGCGAGATCGCGCGGAACACCCCGCTCGGCTTCGCGGTCTCGGACGACGAGACCGGCATCACGTACGACGACATGAAGAACCGGATCATGGGCGAGCTGAAGAAGGTCTTCCGGCCGGAGTTCCTCAACCGCATCGACGACGTGATCGTCTTCCACAAGCTGGCGAAGGACGAGATCAAGCAGATCGTCGAGCTGCTGCTGCTGCGGATCCGCGAGTCGCTCGCGGAGCGCGAGCTGCAGCTGGAGCTGACCGAGGACGCGAAGGACCTGCTCGTCGAGAAGGGCTGGGACCCCGGCATGGGCGCGCGCCCGCTGCGTCGCGCGATCCAGCGCTACATCGAGGACCCGCTCGCCGACTTCGTCCTGCGGAGCGAGCTGATCCCGGGCGCGACCGTGATGGTCGACAGAGCGCCCGAGGGCGACGACCGCGAGGTCTCGATCGAGATCGTCGCGCCGAAGCCCGCTCCGACGCCGGTCGGCGTGGGGGCGAAGGGCGGCGAGGACGACGGCGAGTCCGAGTCTTCGGACGATGCCGGCGAACAGCCCGAGGCACCGGAGAAGTAAGCGCGGCGTACGCACAGCAGCGTGGCTTTGAGAGCGGCGGCCACTTGGCCGCCGCTCTCGCTTTGAGGACCGCGAGTCCTCTGGCCGCAGCACCGGCGGGCGGGATACGCGGTGCTCTGGGATAGCGTGTGGGCGGTGAGCGATCCGGTCGAGATCAAGGTGCGCGACGACGGGTCCTACAAAGTCACCGGCCCGGTGCGGCTCGTCGACGCCGAGGGGCACGAGATCCCGTACGACCGCGAGCGGCCGCTCGCGCTGTGCCGCTGCGGGCAGTCGCGCACGAAGCCGTTCTGCGACGCGACGCACAAGCCGGCCGGCTTCGAGTCGTGCGTGCGAGCCGCGGCGCTCGGGCTCGACGCCTGAGGCGCGAGCGCGGCGTCGCATCCGCCGGGCTGGCCAGCCACCCGACCGGCGCCCCGGCACTGGCGTGCTGGAGCGCGTCTTCGGCGGCCGGGTGTCGCCACGCCGCGTCCGAGCGGCAGCCGCGCGACCCGTCCTCGCCCGCGCGTACCCTCGGTCGTCCGATGGCCCGCGCGACCTCCGTCCACGTCTGCTCCGATTGCGGCCACGAGACGCCGCGCTGGCACGGCCGGTGCCCTGGCTGCGGCGCCTGGAACACGCTCGTGGAGGAGGCGGTCGCGCGACCGGCCGCGGCGAGCGGACGGCGCGGCGCGCTGGGCGGCGGCGCGGCCGCGAAGGCCGCCGCCCCGATCCCGCTCGCGCACGTCGAGGCGGCCGACGTCGCGCGGCTCTCGACGGGCATCGGCGAGCTGGACCGCGTGCTGGGCGGCGGCGTCGTGCCCGGCTCGCTCGTGCTGATCGGCGGCTCGCCGGGGATCGGCAAGTCGACGCTCACGACGATGGTGCTCGCGAACCTCGTCGGCTCCGGCCGCAGAACGCTGTACGTCTCCGCGGAGGAGTCGGCGGCGCAGATCAAGCTGCGCGCCGAGCGGCTGGGGTGTGGACACGGTCCCGGCCGCCCCGCGCTCCAGATCCCCGTGATCGCCGAGACCGACCTCGCCGTCGTGCTCGCCACGCTCGAGCGCGAGCGCCCGGACGTGTGCGTGGTCGACTCGGTGCAGACCCTCCACGCCGCGGCGCTCAGCGGCGCGCCCGGCTCCGTCGGCCAGGTGCGCGAGGTCGCGGGCGAGATCATGCGCGTGGCGAAGGTGCACGGGATCGCGGTGCTGCTCGTCGGGCACGTGACGAAGGAGGGCTCGCTTGCCGGCCCGCGCGTGCTCGAGCACCTCGTCGACTGCGTCTTGCAGTTCGAGGGTGAGCGCGAGCGCACGTACCGCACGCTGCGCTCGCTCAAGAACCGCTTCGGCTCGACGAGTGAGGCGGGCGTGTTCGAGATGCGCGACGACGGGCTCGTCGAGGTGCTCGACGCCTCCGCGCGCTTCGTCGGCGAGGCGACGCGCGCGCCCGGCTCGGTCGTGCTGGCCGCGATGGAGGGCTCGCGCCCGCTGCTGGTGGAGGTGCAGGCGCTCGTCTCGCAGTCGGACCTGGAGGTCCCGCGGCGCGTCGTGAGCGGGATCGACCGCAACCGCCTCGCGCTCGTGCTGGCCGTGCTGGCGCGCCACGGGGGCGTCGGCGTCGGCACCTCCGACGTGTTCGTGAACGTCGTCGGCGGCGTGCGCGTGGACGAGCCGGGCGCCGACCTGGCGGTCGCGCTGGCGGTCGCGAGCGCTGCGCGCGGCGTCGCGCTCACCGGGTCCCGCGGGTCGCCGTCGGACCCCGGCGAGGCTCCGCCGCTGGCCTGCTTCGGCGAGCTCGGCCTGACCGGCGAGCTGCGCACGGTCGCGCACGCCGAGCGGCGCGTCGCGGAGGCGCGCAAGTTCGGGCTCGCGACGATCGTCACGCCCGAGGTCGGCACGCTGCGCGCGGCGCTGCGGACGCTGCGCGCGAGCGAGCGGTCGCAGGGCGCGACACGCTCCGTGGCGGCGGTCTGAACGCAGGCGTTTGCCCGATTGCGCAGAAAACGTCGCACTCCGCTGGGAAATCCCTGCGAGGTCGCCGAAAAACACAGGAAAACCCGGTAGAATGGGGTCGGTATGGCGCCACGTACCGGGGAAGAGCTCAAAGACGAGCTCGAGTCTCGCCAAGAGCCCCGGCTCGTCAAGGCGCTCGAGATGGTCGCTCCCGGCACCGCGCTGCGCGAGGGCATCGACAACATCGTCCACGCCCGCACGGGCGCGCTGATCGTCGTCGGCGACGCAGACGACCTCGCCTTCCTCTTCTCCGGCGGACTGAAGCTCGACATCGACTACACCCCCGCCTTCCTCTACCAGCTCGCGAAGATGGACGGGGCGCTCGCGCTCAGCACGAACGCGACGAAGATCGTGTGGGCGAACGTGCAGCTGACGCCCGACCCGACGATCCTCACGCTCGAGACGGGCACGCGCCACCGCACCGCCGAGCGCGTCTCGAAGCAGACGGAGGCGCTCGTGATCGCGATCTCGCAGCGCAGGGAGGTCGTGTCGCTCTACGTCGACGGCGCGAAGTACATCCTCGAGGACATCCCCGTCGTGCTCGCGAAGGCCAACCAGGCGCTCGCGACGCTCGACAAGTACCGCAGCCGACTCGACCAGGTGTCGACCAGGCTCACGGCGCTCGAGTTCGAGGGCGGCACGACGCTGCACGACGTGCTCACCGTCCTGCAGCGCGCCGAGCTCGTCACGCGCATGGGCGTCGAGATCGAGCGCTACATCGTCGAGCTCGGCACCGAGGGGCGGCTGATCGAGATGCAGCTCGACGAGACGATGGTCGGCGTCGCCAGCGACAAGGCCGCGCTCGTGCGCGACTACCTGGCGGACGACACGGACGAGCGCTTCGCCGACGCGTTCGACCAGCTCGTGCGCCTGCCGCACCAGGACCTGCTCGACTTCGGGCGGCTCTCCGAGCTGCTCGGCTACGACCGCAAGGTCAACACGCTCGACTTCCCCGTCTCGCCGCGGGGATACCGGATCCTCGGCCGCATCCCACGCCTGCCGCGACTCGTCGTGCAGCGCATCGTCGAGGAGTTCGGCGGACTGGAGGAGCTGCTCGCAGCCGGCGACGGAGAGCTGGAGACCGTCGACGGCGTCGGCGAGATTCGGGCGAAGGACATCCGCGAGGGCCTTCGCCGTCAGCAGGAGATCAACCTCGTGGACCGTTACCTGCAGACCTGACAAATCGGGGGCTGAAGGGCGGCCCACTGGGAGAAGGAGGCCACCATCACCGAGTTGAGCGAAGAGCAGATCGAGGACCTCGAGCTGACCGTCGAAGTCGAGCACATCGACTTCGAGATCGGCGACAACGTCGTGTACCCCCACCACGGGGCGGGACAGGTCCTCAAGAAGGAGCAGAAGGACGTGCTCGGCGAGGTGCGTGAGTACCTCACGATCAAGATCCTCCACAACGACATGACCGTCATGGTCCCGACCGAGAACGCCGCGATAGCCGGACTGCGCCGCGTGATCGACGAGGAGACCGTGAAGAGAGTGCTCGCCGTCCTCCAGGACGAGTGCTCGGACATGCCGAAGAACTGGAACCGTCGCTTCAAGCACAACCGCGACAAGATCAAGACGGGCGACATCTACGAGCTCGCCGAGGTCGTGCGGAACCTCGCCATCCGAGAGGCGGAGAAGGGCCTGTCGACTGGTGAGAAGCAGATGTTCACGCGGGCGAAGAAGATCCTCGCCTCGGAGCTGATGTACGCGCTTGAGATGGGCGAGGAGGAGGCGGAGGAGCATCTCGACGAGCTGCTCGCGCACTCCGCCGACGGCAAGGTGGCGGTCGCCGCGAAGTAGTCGCAGGGGACGACGGGGAAGCGGAATGGCGGTCGCACTGCTCGTGGCCGCCGGTCGTGGTGAACGCCTTGGCGCCGGCGGGCCCAAGGCGTTCGTCGTGCTGGCGGGCCGTCCGATGCTCGAATGGAGCCTCGATGCGCTGCGCGCGGTCGCGGCCGTCGAGCGGATCGTCGTCGCGCTGCCGCCTGGCGTGGCGGCGCCGCCCGGCGTCGTCGGCGTGGCCGGCGGCGTCGAGCGCTCGCAGTCGGTGCGGGCCGCGCTCGCGGCGGCCGGCGACATCTCGGACGACGAGGCCGTGATCGTGCACGACGCGGCGCGACCGCTCGCGACGACCGCGTTGTTCGCGCACGCGCTGGAGGAGCTGGCGGCGCGCGGCTGCGACGCCGTCGTCGCCGCCGCGCGCGTGACCGACACGATCAAGCGCGCGGCCGCGGACGGCGCCGTCGTCGAGACGCTCGACCGTAGCGCGCTGTGGGCCGTGCAGACGCCGCAGGTGTTCCGCCGCGGCGCGCTCGCGCGCGCGCTCGCACAGCAGGATGCGGTGCTCGCAGCCGCCACCGACGACGCCGGGCTCGTCGAGCAGGCGGGCGGGAGCGTCCACGTCATAGAGTCCCCGGCTGACAACCTCAAGGTCACGACGCCGACCGACCTGCGGCTCGCGACCCTCCTCCTGGACGAGCGCCACCGATGCTGACCGACTACCACGTGCACCTCCGCCCGGACGGCGAAGGTTCCCTCGCCGCCGACTACTTCACGCCTGGCAACGTCGCGCGCTACCGCGAGGCGGCCGACGAGCGCGGGATCGCCGAGCTCGGCGCCTCCGAGCACGTCTACCGCTTCCGGGAGGCGCTCGACGTGTGGCAGCACCCGTTCTGGCGCGAGAACGCCGTCGACGACCTCGACGCCTACGTCGAGTTCGCGCACGAGCAAGGATTGCGCGTCGGGGTCGAGGCCGACTTCGTGCCGGGTCGCGAGGATCGCATGGCGAACCTGCTCGACGGCCGCGGCTGGGACTACGTGATCGGCTCGGTCCACTTCGTCGGCGAGCAGGCCGTCGACCACCCCGACTGGGACATCTGGAGCACCGGCTCGGTCGAGCCCGAGAAGGTCTGGCGGCGCTACTTCGAGACGCTCGGCGAGGCGGCGCGCAGCGGGCTCTTCGACATCCTCGCCCACCCGGATCTCGTGAAGGTGTGGGGCGCCGACCGGCCACGGCCGGAGGGCGACCTGCGCCGCTTCTACGAGCTGGCGATCGAGGGGATCGCGGAGGGGGGCGTTGCGGTCGAGGTGTCCACGGCAGGTCTGCGCAAGCCGGTCGGCGAGCGCTACCCGGCGCCGCCGTTCCTCGCGATGTGCCTCGAGGCCGGCTGTCCGATCGCGCTGTCGAGTGACGCCCATCACCCCGAGCACGTCGGCTACGAGTACGCCTCGACCGTCGAGTGGCTCGCCGAGCAGGGCGTGCGCGAGCTGTCCGTGTTCGACGGCCGGACGCGGCGGCTGGAGCCGCTCGGATGATCACGACCGGGATCGGCTGGGACGTGCACCGCCTCGCGCCCGGCCGCCCGCTGATCCTCGGCGGCGTGACGGTGCCGAGCGAGCTGGGGCTCGACGGCCACTCGGACGCCGACGTGCTCACGCACGCGGTGATCGACGCCTTGCTCGGCGCCGTCGGGCTTGGAGACGTGGGCGAGCACTTCCCCGACACCGACGACGAATGGCGCGACGCCGACTCGCTCGTGCTGCTGCGCCACGTCGACGCGCTGCTCGGCGAGCGGGGTGCGGCGGTCGTGAGCGTCGACGCGACGATCATGCTCGAGCGGCCGAAGCTGCTCGAGCACAAGCCCGCGATGCGCGCGAACCTCGCCGAGGTGCTCGGCCTCGCGCCGGAGCGCGTGAACGTGAAGGCGACGCGCGGCGAGGGCATGGGCTTCGTCGGGCGCGTCGAGGGCGCGGCCGCGCTTGCGATCGCGACCGTCGAGCTGCCCGGCGTCGCCGCCTGAGCGACCGCCCGCCTGGAGGCCGGCGGCGACCGCCCGCGCGGTAGGGTGCGGCCCCGTGCGTCAGATCACGCTCCACGACACGAGAAGCGGCCGCCTGCAGCCGCTCGAGCCGCGCGATCCCGGCCGTGTGTCGATCTACGCCTGCGGGCCGACGGTCTACGGGCGGATCCACGTCGGCAACGCACGCCCGTACGTCGTCTTCTCGCTGCTGAAGCGGTTCCTCGCGCACGAGGGCCACGACGTGACGTTCGTCGCGAACGTCACCGACGTCAACGACAAGATCTACGACGCGGCGCGCGCGGCCGGCGTCCCGAGCGAGCAGCTCGCGCGCGAGATGACTGCGGCGTACATGGCCGACACCGAGGCGCTCGCTTTGGGTCGCCCCGACCACGAGCCGCTCGCGAGCGAGACGATCGAGGAGATCGTCGCGCTGATCGAGATCCTGATCGAGCGGGGTCACGCGTACGCGGTCGACGGCGACGTCTACTTCGACGTGCGCTCGTACCCGGCGTATGGCGAGCTGTCGCATCGGCAGGTGGATGACATGGATCAAGGGGAGGGTGTCGACGGTGCGGCTCGCAAGCGCGACCCGCTCGACTTCGCGCTCTGGAAAGCACAGAAGCCCGGGGAGGACACTGCCTGGGACGCGCCGTGGGGACGGGGCCGCCCGGGCTGGCACATCGAGTGCTCGGCGATGGCGGAGACGCTGCTGGGCGTCGGCTTCGACATCCACGGCGGCGGCTCGGACCTGGTCTTCCCGCACCACGAGAACGAGGCCGCGCAGACGGCGGCGGCCCGCGGAGCGCCGTTGACGCGCCTGTGGGTCCACAACGGGATGGTGCGGCTCGACGGCGAGAAGATGGCGAAGTCCGTCGGCAACATCTTCCTGCTGCACGAGGCGCTCGCCGCGCAGGGCCGCGACGCGCTGGTCCTCTACTTCTGCGGCGGCCACTACCGCCAGCCGATCGCGTACTCGGAGGAGCGGCTGGCCGAGGCGGCGCGCAGCGTCGAGCGGATCCGCGACGCGGGGCGCCGGCTTGTGCCGGGCGCCTCGCCGCCGGAGCTGGCGCCGCTGCGCGAGGCCTTCTTCGACGCCCTCGCCGAGGACTTCAACACCCCGAAGGCGCTCGCGACGGTGTTCGAGTGGGTGCGCGAGGCGAATCGCCGCGGCGAGGACGGCGCGGTGGGGGACGGGGACCTGCGCGAGATGCTCGGCGTGCTCGCGCTCGACGGGCTGCTCGACGCCGACGCGGCCGGCGGCGAGCCGGACGCGGCCGCGCAGGAGCTGCTCGCCGCGCGCGAGGCGTCGCGCGTCGCGCGCGACTTCGCCGTGGCCGACCGCCTGCGCGACGAGCTTGCCGCGCTCGGCTGGGAGGTCCGTGACGGCGCCGACGGCCCGACGCTCGTCCCGCGCGGGTTGTGATCCTCTACGGTCGCAACGCCGTCCACGAGGCGCTGCGCGGGCCGCGCGCGGTGCGCCAGGTGTGGGCGACCGAGCGCGCCGGGCGTGAGCCGTGGCTGCGCACGACGGCGGTGCACACGAGCGGCGGCGAGCAGATCGAGCAGCGCTGCGGCTCGCCGGACCACCAGGGGATCTGCGCCGAGGTCGAGGAGTACCGCTACGCCGACGCCGCGGCGCTGCTCGCGCGCGAGGACGCGCTCGTGGTCGCGCTCGACGAGATCCAGGATCCACAGAACCTCGGCGCGATCTGCCGCACGGCCGAGTGCGCCGGCGCGACGGGCGTCGTGATCCCCGAGCGCCGCAGCGCCGAGGTGACGCCGGCCGTCTGCAAGGCGTCGGCGGGCGCCGTCGAGCACCTCGCGATCGCGCGCGTGCGCAACCTCGCCGACTTCCTGCTCGACGCGCGCAGAGCGGGCGCCTGGTCCTATGGCGCCGACGGCGAGGCGCGCGTGGACTATGCGCGGCCGGACTACCGCGGCAAGGTCGTGATCGTGATGGGCTCGGAGGGGAGCGGCCTGCGTCCGCGCGTCGCGAGATCGTGCGACGAGCTGATCGCGCTGCCGCTGCGCGGGCGGATCGGGTCGCTCAACGTGAGCGCCGCGGCCGCCGTGCTGCTGTACGAGATCACGCGCCAGCGCTCCGCGGCAGCCTGAGGGGTGCCGGAGCCGGGCCACGTGGCCGGCGGAGGCGGGTCCCTTGCCCTTTCCTGCCGCTGCAAGCGAGTTTGCAGATCCCCTTGACACGGGGTGCATAACTTGGCAAGCTGCCCGCCCACATAAGGGTGGACTTGAGCTTGAGGCTCACGTCTCCCGACTCCAACAGCAGATCGGTGCGCGCCAGGGGAGGTGAAGCGCCACAGAGCAAGGGCTCACGGCCGCCGTGAGCCCACGAAAGGACACGCTCGTGGCTCGAATCTCCCAGAACTCTCGTTCTCAGCTTCAGCTCGAGGACGGGTTCCTGATCGCCCTTGCCAAGCAGGGCAACCCCGATGCGTACGACCGGCTCGTGCGCCGCTACTACGGCTTCGTGCGCCTCAAGGCGTCGTCCTACTTCCTCGCCGGCGGCGACAGCGACGACCTCATCCAGGAGGGCCTTGTCGGCCTCTACAAGGCGATCCGCGACTACCGCACCGACCGCGAGTCGAGCTTCCGCAACTTCGCCGAGCTGTGCATCACGCGCCAGATCATCACGGCCGTGAAGACGGCGACGCGCAACAAGCACACGCCGCTCAACCAGTACATGTCGTTCTCCGCCTCGCCGTCGAGCTCCGCGGGCGAGGGCGAGCAGACGCTCGACGAGGTGATCCCGGGGCCGAGCGTCAACGACCCGGTCAACCAGGTGATCTCCACCGAGGAGCTGCAGGCGCTCGTCGCGTGCCTCTCGAGCGTGCTCTCGGAGCTCGAGTCGCGCGTGCTCTCGCTTTACCTCGACGGCCACTCCTACGAGGACGTCGGCAAGAAGCTCGCCTGCGACACGAAGACGGTCGACAACGCGCTCCAGCGCGTGAAGCGCAAGGTCGGCACGCACCTCGCCGCGCGCAACGTGCTGCTGTAGGCGGTCAGCGCATGCGCGCTACTAGGATCTGCCTGTGACCGTCGTCCTCATCGTCGTGCTGGTCGTGGTCGGCGTCCTGCTGCTGCTCGCGCTCCTCGGCGCGGCGTTGGCGTCGCGCCGCAATCGTGCCGGTGCGCCGGCGTTCGGGCAGAGCCTCGCGGTCGTCGATCGCCAGCTTGCCCACGCCATCGCCGCCGACCGCGGCTGGGAGCGCGGGGCGCTCGAAGCGAGCGCGCGCCGCGCCTTCTCCGAGCGGCGGCCCGGTACGGCGATCGCCCAGCTCGAGCTCGTGCAGATCGTGGACGAGCCCGGCACCGACCAGGACGTGGCGGTCTTCCGCGTCGTGACGTCGTCACCACGCGCCCGCGCGAGCCGCCTGACGCTCAGGCGCCGCGACGGCGCCTGGTACGCGTCCGCGCTCGAGGACGAGCGCTAGCGCGCCGCGCTGCCTCGAAGACCGCGTGCTCGTGCACGAGAACCGCACGGCGGCCCGCTGATCGGGCACCATTGAGCGCGCGATGGCGTATCGATTGAGCATCGTCGCCGATGAGGACGTGCCGACGAGCGTCCGGGCGTGCGCCCGCGAGCAGCTCGCCGGCGCGATCGGCCAGCTCGAGCGCGCCCGCGAGCATCCGGTCGACGCCGTCCACGAGGCGCGCAAGCACCTGAAGAAGACGCGCGCGCTGCTGCGGCTCGTGCGTCCGGCGCTCCCCAAGCACGCCTACCGACGCGAGAACGGTGCGCTGCGCGACGCCGGCCTCGCGCTGTCCGGCGCGCGCGACGCCGACGTGCTCGTCGCGACAGCCGCCGCGATCGCCGAGCACGCCGCCGGAAAGCTGCCCGCCGACACGTTCGCGCAGCTGCGCGACGCGCTCGCAGCCGAGGCCGCGAGCGGCCGTGGCGACGGGGTTCCCGAGCTTCCGGCGGTGCTCGCGGCGTTGCGCGAAGCCGAGGCGCGCGTCGACGCATGGCCGCTGGACGACTGCGACTGGGGGACCGTGGTCGCGGGCGTCGCACGCGCATACGCGCGCGGACGCGAGGCGTTCGCCGTCGCGCGCGCCGAGCCGACGCCCGAGCACCTGCACGCCTGGCGCAAGCGCGCGAAGGACCTCTGGTACCACCAGCGGCTGCTGACGCCCGCCTGGCCGAATCCGCTCGAGGCGCTCGCCGAGCAGGCGCATGTGCTGACCGAGCTGCTCGGCGACGACCACGACCTCGCCGTGCTCGCCGAACGGCTCGCCGCGCCCGCGCCGCTCCCGCCGGCAGTCGACGCCGAGCGCGCCGCCCTGCTCGCGCTCGTCGCGCAGCGCAGCGCGGAGCTGCGCGCCGCGGCGACGCAGCTCGGCCAGCGCGTCTACGCCGAGTCGCCGAAGGCCTTCTCCCGCCGCCTCGCCCGCTACGTGCGCGCGGCGGTCGAGGAGCAGCCGGCGGACGCGCCCGCATGAGACCCGTCTGGCTCGCCGTCGCGGCGCTGCTGCTGGCCTATCTGGTTCGGCGCCGATACCAACGCAGGCTCGAGCCGACGATGCTCGTCGGCGGCGCGCTCGCGGCGGTCGCGATGGCGGTCTACGGGCTCGGGCTCGTCGCGCTGCCGAACCTCGACGAGCTGCTGAAGAACGTCGGCTCGACGCTCGGCGCCTGGACATACCTGCTCGTCGGCGTGCTGTGCTTCCTCGAGAGCGGCGCGTTCGTGGGGCTGCTGATCCCGGGTGAGACCGCGATCGTCGTCGGTGGCTTCGTCGCCGGCCAGGGCGAGATCGACGTGATCCTGCTGATCGCGATCGCCTGGACGACGGCGGTCGCGGGCGATCTCGTCAGCTTCGCGCTCGGGCGACGGCTCGGGCGCGAGTTCCTCGTCGCGCACGGCCCGAAGGTGCAGGTCACCGAGCAGCGGATCGAGCACGTCGAGCGCTTCTACGACCGCCACGGCGGCAAGGCCGTCTTCCTCGGGCGCTGGATCGGGCTCGTGCGCGCCGTCTCGCCGTTCCTCGCCGGCTCGTCCGGCATGCCGCTGCGGCGCTTCCTGCCCTACGACGTGCTGGCCGCGGGCGGCATGGTGACCGCCTTCGCGCTGCTCGGCTACGTCTTCTGGCACTCGCTCGACCAGGTGCTGGCGCTCGCGAGAAAGGGCCTGCTGGCGCTCGGGATCACGATCGCGCTGGTCGTGGCGATCATCGCCGCCGTGCGGTGGCTGCGCGACGAGGGCAACCGCCGGCGGTTGGAGGCGTGGCTCGTGGCGCACGAGCAGACGCCCGTGCTCGCACCGGCGATCCGCGCCGCGCGTGCTGCGGGCCGCCGGCTGGCGCGACCGGCGCGCTTCGCGTGGGACCGCCTCACGCCGGGCGAGCTGGGGCTGGAGCTGACGACGCTGCTGGCGGTCGTGGCGGTCGGCAGCTTCGTCTTCTTCGGCTACGTCGTCGCGCTCGATCCGATCACGCGGCTGACGGCGGGGGACCTTCGCGGTGCGCGCTGGTCGAGCGCGCTCGAGACGCCATGGCTCACCGACGTCGCGAAGGCGCTCACGCAGCTCGGCACGCTGCCCGTCGCCGGCGGAGTGCTGATCGTCACCGCGCTCGTGCTGATGTGGAGACGCCGCGGCCTGGAGGGGCTCACGCTGCTCGGCGGGCTGGCGCTCACATGCGCCGGCGTCCACCTCGCGAAGGCGGCGCTCGACCGCCCGCGCCCGCTCGACCCGCTCGTCGACACGACGGGCTCCGCGTACCCCTCCGGGCACGCCGCCTACGCCGTCTGCTGGGTCGCCGTCGCGGTCGCGCTGCGGCATGCCTTTCCGGGGCTCGCCGCGCGCGCGGCGCTGCTCGCGACGGGGATCGCGATCGCCGTCGCCGTCGGGCTCACGCGCATCTACCTGCGCGCGCACTGGTTCTCGGACGTGGCCGGCGGCTGGGGGCTGGGGGCGACGTGCTTCGCGCTCGCGGGGATGGTCGCGCTCGTTGCGGGCTACCTGCGCGGTCCCGGCACCGGCGCCGACGACGCGCCGGCACACGCGAGCGGGCACGAGCCCGCCCCGGCACAGCGGTAGGGCGCCTTCAGCGCGCGGCGAGCGTGCGCCGCAGCCACAGGCCGCAGACGATCGCCAGCACGGCTGCGAGGAACGGCACGGTGCCGCCGACGACGCCGGCGATCGCAAGCACGATGCCGACGACCGCGATCACGCCGAGCGTGCCGGTCGCGACCAAGAGGCGGAAGGTGCGCTGCTCCCGCTGCCGGCGGGAGAGGCGGGGAGGGGGACGACGCTGGATCTCGCTCATGACCGCATCATGGCAGGGTCGCGAACCGTGCTCGGGATCGTCGTCGGCTTCCTCGGCCCGAACGGCGCCGGCAAAGACGACGACCCCTGCGGCCGGAGCGGTGCTGCTGCGGCGCCGCGACGTGACGACCTGAGGCGCGGCGATCCGCCCGGCGGCAGGTGGCGCAACCGTGTGAGCGCGCTATTAGACTCCGTCAGGTGAGCTGGTTGGCGGTTCCACGCGGCTGGGTCGAGACCTTCGGCGATATCGCCCGCTTCACCGCGCAGTGCTTCCGCGAGGTGTACGGCGGTCGCGTCTTCCGCTTCTTCGGTGAGGCGCTGCGCCAGTCGGGGCTGCTGATCCTCTCCTCGACGATCGTCATCTGGGGCCTGGTGTTCATCATCGGCCTGCAGTGCGGGATCGAGGGCGCGTACTTCACGCGCGCGGCCGGGACGCCCGCGTACTCGGGCGTCTTCACCGCCTGGTGCGACCTGCGCGAGCTCGTGCCCTACGCCTTCGGCTACATGATGGCCGCGAAGGTCGGGACCGGCATCGTGGCGGAGATCGGCTCGATGCGGATCACGGAGGAGATCGACGCGCTCGAGGTGATGGGGATCAGCTCGATGACGTTCCTCTGCGGCACGCGCCTGCTCGCGTCATGGATGGTGCTGCCGTTCATCTACATCGGCGGCGTCGGAGCGGCGTTCATCGCGTCGTACCTCGCGGTGGTGATCCAGATCCACGAGGTGTCGCCGGGCGGCTACGACCTGATCTTCTGGGCCTTCCAGAACCCGACCGACCTGCTCTACAGCATGTTGAAGGGCGCCTTCATGGCGACCGGGATCGTCATCGTCGGCTGTTACTACGGCTACACGGCGGGCGGTGGGCCGGTCGGCGTCGGCACCGCGACCGCGAAGTCGATGGTGCTGAACATCGTCTACGTGCACCTCATCGGCATGCTCGGCACGCAGCTGTTCTGGGGCGCCAACCCGCGCGCCCCGATCGGCGGCTGACCGGCGCGGGCGTCGAGGTCGCGCAGGCGACGCGCTAGGGTCGGCGCATGATCGTCACGCCCGCGGTCCACGACTACCTCGACGCGACGCGTCCGCCTGCCGACCCGCTGCTCGCCGAGATGCAGGCGCACGGCGATCGCGACCGGATCCCGATCCTCGACGCGCAGAGCGGTGCGCTGCTGCACGTGCTCGCGCGCGCGATCGGTGCGCGCCGGGTCGTCGAGGTCGGCACTGCGATCGGCGTCTCGACGCTGCACCTCGCGCGGGCGCTGCCGGCCGGCGGCGAGCTCGTCTCGTTCGAGGTCGACGCCGAGCGCCATGCCGCGGCAGAGGGCTACCTTGCGCGTGACGGCCTGGCGGCGCGTGTCGACCTGCGGCTGCAGGACGCGCGCGCCGGGCTCGCCGAGCTGAGCGGTCCGTTCGACCTCGCGTTCCTCGACGGCGTGAAGGCCGAGTACGAGGAGTACCTGGCGCTCGTCGTTCCGCTCGTGCGGCCCGGCGGGCTCGTCGCGGTCGACAACGTGCTGATGTCCGGCACGGTTGCCGAGGGCCGCAGCGACGGCCATTGGAGCGACGAGCAGATCGGCACGGCCCGCGCGTTCAACGAGCGCCTGCTCGCACATCCGCAGCTCGTCGCGACGATCACGCCGGTCGGCGACGGCATCGCGCTCGCAACACGGCGCTGAGCGACGCGAGGCGCTGACCCGCAGGCTGCCCATCCGCGGCGCGGTCGCTATCCGGCGTATGCGCTGCGTGTCTGTTCGAGCAGTGCCCGCACCGCTGGCGCGTGGCGCTTGCCGTGCCGCCAGCACAGCGAGATGCGATGCGTCAGCGTCGGGGCATGCAGCGAGACGACCCGAACCGGAGGACCCGGCGCCTGCGCGTCGGAGCGCGGCAGCACCGCGACGCCCAGACCGGCGGCGACGATCGTGCGGGCGCGTGCGACCTCGCGCGTCTCGAACGCGATCCGCGGCTCGAAGCCGGCGCCGCGGGCGACTCGCCGAACCGCCTCGCGGATCGTCGCGCCCTCGGAGAAGGCGACGAGCTCCTCGTCGCGCAGGTCCCCGATCGTGACCCGCGAGCGGCCCGCGAGCCGGTGGGCCTCGGGCAGCACGACGACGAGCGGCTCCTCGGCAAGCTCATGCAGCTCGAGCCCGCGGCGATCCGCCTCGTCGACGAGTGACAGGAACGCCAGGTCGAGCACGTCGTCGCGCAGCTCGCCCGCGAGCGTCGTGCTGAGGTCCTCGCGCACGACCAGCTCGACGCCGGGAAAGCGCGCGTGGTAGTCGCCCAGCAGGCGCACGAGGTCCAGCGGCCCAGGCGTCTGCGTCAGCCCGATCGTCACGCGGCCGCCCACGAGCCCGGTGAGCCGCTCCAGCTCCGCGCGCGCGTCGTCCAGCTCGGCGAGCACGCGGCGTGCGTGCGCGACGAGCTGCGTGCCCGCATCGGTCAGCCGGACGCGGCGCGTGGTGCGCTCGACGAGCGGCACGCCGACCTCCTGCTCGAGCTTGCGGATCTGCTGCGACAGCGCCGGCTGCGCGACGCGCGAGCGCGCGGCCGCGCGCGTGAAGTGCTGCTCGTCGGCGAGCGCGACAAGGTAGCGCAGCTGCCGCAATTCCATAACGGAAGTCTATGAAACCACGAGCGGAATCGTCTTGGACTTCTGAGTCGATCCAGCGCATGCTGCACGCCATGATCGACAAGCTGGTCGGCTCCGCCGCCGAGGCGGTCCGGGACGTCGAGGACGGCGCCACACTGGTCGTGGGCGGCTTCGGCCTGTGCGGGATCCCGCAGGCGGCGATCGCGGCGCTGCGCGAGCGCGGGACGCGCGACCTGACGGTCGTCAGCAACAACTGCGGCGTGGATGACTTCGGGCTCGGGATCCTGCTCGCGAACCGGCAGATCGCGAAGATGGTCTCCTCCTACGTGGGGGAGAACAAGATCTTCGAGCGGCAGTTCCTGTCGGGCGAGCTGGAGGTCGAGCTGGTGCCGCAGGGGACGCTCGCGGAGCGGATGCGCGCCGGCGGCGCGGGGATCCCGGCCTTCTACGTCCCCGCCGGCGTGGGGACGCCGGTGGCGGACGGCAAGGAGGAGCGCGACTTCGACGGCGCCTCGTACCTGCTCGAGCGCGGGATCGTCGGCGACTTCGCGCTCGTGCGCGCGTGGAAGGGCGACGCGCTCGGCAACCTCGTCTACCGTCGCACCGCACGCAACTTCAATCCGCTGGCGGCGACCGCCGGGCACGTCACGATCGCTGAGGTGGAGCGGCTCGTCGAGGTCGGCGAGCTCGACGGCGACGAGATCCACACGCCGGGCGTCTTCGTCCAGCGCATCTTCGCGGCGCCGGACGCGGAGAAGCGCATCGAGCGACGCACGATCTCGGAAGGGTAGGGGCCCGATGGAGTCGGCTCGCGATCGCATCGTCCGTCGTGCGGCGCTGGAGATCGCGGACGCGATGGTGGTCAACTTGGGGATCGGCCTGCCGACGCTGATCGCAAACCTGATCGACGACCGCCGGGGCGTGCTGCTGCAGTCCGAGAACGGGCTGCTGGGGATCGGCCGCTACCCGACCGCGGCGCAGGTCGATCCCGACCTGATCAATGCGGGCAAGGAGACGGTGACGGCTGTCGCAGGTGCGTCGTTCTTCGACAGCGCGGAGTCGTTCGCGATGATCCGCGGCGGCCACGTCGACTTGGCGATCCTCGGCGGGATGGAGGTCTCTGCGGAGGGCGATCTCGCGAATTGGATGATCCCGGGCAAGATCGTCAAGGGGATGGGCGGCGCGATGGACCTCGTCGCCGGCGCCAGGCGGACGGTCGTGATCATGGAGCACGTCAACAAGGCGGGCGAGTCGAAGGTCAAGTCCGCCTGCACGCTCCCGCTGACCGGCCGTCGCGTCGTCGATCGCCTCATCACCGACCTCGCCGTCTTCGACTTTCCCGGCGACGGCACGATGGCACTCGTCGAGACCCAGCCCGGCGTGACGCTCGACGAGCTGCGCAAGCGCACCGATGCGCCGTTCGCGGTGGCCGAGCCGGTCGGCTGACGAGCGGAAGATCCGTCCTGCATCGAAGGGTCCTTTCCTTCGGTGTCAGGCCCCGGGGCGTTGGCGTGCCGCCGGGGCCACCTATGTGGTGTGTCGAGCGCGGCGACGCTACGTGGTTCTGCCGCCCCTTCGAAGGCGGAAGGCCAGAGTCCTGACATTGGGGCTTGCCCCGGGCGTCGCGGCGGGCGCGGCGAGGACTCTCGGCGCGCGGTTGGCGGGGGCGATCTGCGCCCGGGCCGGGACCGCCGCTCAGCGCTGACGGTCGGCGGGGATGATGCGGAACGGCTTGTCCGCCGGCCCGCGCAACGTGCGGAAGTGCCGTTGGTCGAGCGTCAGCACGTCATAGGTCTCGTGGCGGTGCGCGAGGACGACGAGCGAGGCGTCCGCGAGCCCGACATCGAGATTGCCGTAGCGCTCGATCACGTCGTGCGCCGCGGCGATGTCTGCGGCGTCGAAGGACTCCAGCCGGTATGCCCCGCGGGCGACCTCGGCCAGTAGCGCAAGCGCCGCCTGTGGGCCGACTCTCGTGGCGAGCAGGTAATCAAGCTCGGCGAGCACGAAAGGCGACAGCACGAGCGGCCCGCGCGCGTCGCGCAACGCACCAGCAGCCTGCGCGTGCTCGCGCTGGCTGGAGTCGAGCGCGGCGAGCAGGCCGCTGGTGTCGAGCAGGATCACCGCTCGCCGAAGCCGGCCAGGTGCTCGTCCGCGCGCTCGGCCAGATCAGGCTTGCCGCTGGCGAACAGCGGCAGACGCGGCTCGACACCGGCGACTCGCGCGCTGACCAACTCGATCCCCTCACGGATCAAGTCTGCCTCCGAGCGACCAGACTCGGCCGCGGCCCGCGCGAGCTGCGACTTCAACGGCTCAGGCATGTAGACCGTCGTCTTACGCATGCCATACATTCTGCCATACGCCGTCGCCGGCTGGGTCGACGTGCTCAGGTCTGAGCAAGCAGGCGGCCCTCGCGCAGCGCGCGTTCGACCATCGTGCCCGGCACGGCCGCGCGCCGTTTGGCCTTCGCCACGTCCATGACGATCACGTCGATCGGCACGCCGAGGCCGCGCAGCTCGCGGCGCAGGCGCACGGTCTCGGAGATCGGGCTCTCGACGGTGGGCTCGATCACCAACACGTCGAAGTCCGAGTCGTCGGTGGCCGCGCCGCGCGCGTGGGACCCGAACAGCAGCACGCGCGATCTCGGTGGCGCTGCTCGTGCGAGGCGTGCGCCGATCTGGTCGATCACCTCGGTGGGCGTCATGGCCGGAAGGTAGCCGATCGCGCGGAAGGCGCAACCGCGTAGATGTGGCAGGCGCGGCTGGGGTTTTGGCCACGAATTGGCCACGAACCACATCTATGGTGCATCCGTAAGCGGAATCCCGGCTGCGGAGCCCCCCCACCAAAACCCACGATTAGCAGCGGAAAACCGAGAGCCGGAACCGGGACTCGAACCCGGGACCCCCTGTTTACAAGACAGGTGCTCTACCAGCTGAGCTATTCCGGCGCGGCGGGTCCAGCGTAGTGGATGGGGCGGGGGTCGACATCCGGCCCGGAAGGGTGTCTGTGCACGCTCAGCGCGGCGCTGCACCGAGCCGCTCTTCGTACACCCGGATCACCTCGGACAGCGACACGTCGAGGCCGCGGGCGAGGCCGACGAGCGCAGCGAACGACGGCGTGATCTCGCCGCGCTCGATCTGCCCGACGTACTTGCGGCCGACGCCGCCCCTCGCTGCGACGCGCTCCTGCGCGAGCTGCTGGCGGGCGCGGATCTCGCGGATCGCCGCGGCGAGCGCGCGCAGCTCGGCGTCGATGGTCGGAGGCACCGCGGGAACTCTTGTGCGGTTCCCGTTTGCTTTCCACCCGCCAGAGCGGTCAAAATGTATCGCGCAGGGGGTATTTTCCCCTGTTGAAGGGGTCCGGGAGGCGTCCCCCAGGCTCAACCCCGGCGCGCCACGCGGATCCCGACCGGCGGGTCCGTCACCCCCAACGGGCTCGGCACGACAGCGCCCCGGCTTTCGAGCCGGGGCGCTTGCGTGGCACCGGCAGCTCACACGGCTGCCCGTCCCGGCCGGTTCAAACGCCGCTCGAGCGCGCCGAGCACGACCCCGAACAGCAGGTGGCGCCACGTCGCCTGTGCGAGCGCGCGGCGGTTCCCGGTCAGGTGCGGCAGCTCCGTGCGCGCCGGATGGAAGCGGTCGCTGAGCCGGCCGAGCGGCCACAGCGTCAAGTTCTCGACCTGCGCGACGAGCAGCCCGCACAGCGCCGGCGCTGGCGCCGGCGGGAGCCGCGGCGCGAGCAGCCCCGCATATGCGGCGCCGAACACCGCGCCGTTCTGCACGTGCAGCGTGAGCCCGAGCGGGTACCAGCCACGCCGCTTCGCATGCGGACGCACGGCCCGCCCGAGCAGCTCGACGTCGTCGTAGTCGCAGCGCATCACGCGCTTGTCGAGCGGCTGCTGCAGCGCCCACACGCCTGCGGCGACCCCGCCCGCGAGCGCGCCGCGCAGCATCCGTCTGCGGTCGAGTGCCATCGGGCCGACTGTAACGCGGCTCGGTGGCCAGGGTACGTAATCGCGGAATGGATCTCGAGCGACTGCATCGGCGAGCCCGCGAGCGCGGCGTGAACCCGATCGTCTACTGGCTCGCACGGGCGATCCTGCAGCCGTTCTTCCACCTCTACTTCCGCCTCTCGCGCGTCGGGCGCGAGCACATCCCCACGGACGGCCCGGTGATCTTCGCGGCCAACCACCGCAGCTTCGTCGACCCGTTCGTGATCGGCACGATGATGCGGCGGCCGATCTACTACGTCGCCAAGAAGGAGCTGTTCGCCAACCGCGTGCAGGGATGGCTGCTCAATGCGCTCGGCGCCTTCCCGGTCGATCGCGGCAACGCCGACCAGGACATGATCGACACCGCGAAGGCGATCCTCGCGCGCGGCGACTGCGTCCTGATCTTCCCCGAGGGCACGCGCGTGCGCCCCGGTCCGCCCGGCCCCGCCAAGCGCGGCGTCGGCCGCCTCGCGCTGGA
>Ga0210410_10000459_pt1 | contig 45801 bp, 35 predicted proteins | sample IncBWC4MmetaG_FD_161058 | JGI IMG/M metagenome (GOLD analysis project Ga0210410, IMG submission 161058) | Forest soil microbial communities from Barre Woods Harvard Forest LTER site, Petersham, Massachusetts, United States - Inc-BW-C-4-M | ecosystem: Environmental > Terrestrial > Soil >...
GAACCCCGGGCCAAGGACCTCCGTGTGTTCCAGGCTTCGCACCGTTAATCCCGCCGTGATCAGCAAAACGAACGACAGTGCAACCTGCATCACCACCAGCACGCCCCGCAACCACGCTCGCCTTCGGCCGCCCGACGTGTCCTCTTTCAGCGCGTGGACAACGTCGGAACGACTCGCCTGCAGCGCCGGTACGAGTCCGAAGCCGATTCCCGTGACCACCGCCAGCGCCACAACGAAACTCACGACCCGCCAATCCATCCGCAGGTCCAGAGTCAGCGCAAAATCCGTCCGAGGAAGCGACGCCCGTGCCACCAGGATCAGCGTCTGGCCAATCGCCAGTCCGAAAGCCGCCCCAATCACGGAAAGCATCACGCTCTCTATCAACAACTGCAATGCAAGCCGCGCGCGCGTCGCTCCGATGGCCATGCGCACCGCAATCTCTCTCCGCCGCTGCGTGGCGCGCGCCAAAAGCAAGCTTGCGAGATTCGTACACGCAATCAGCAGCACCAGCAGTACCGTTAACATCAGCGCGCCGCTAAACGCGATCACCGCGCTCCGCAGATTCGGATCTACCAATCCCGGCGGAGTCAGTCGGAGCGTCATTCCCTGGTCCGTTTTCGGGTACTCCTGCCCCAGTTGCCGGGCCACGGTGTTCAATTGCGCCTTTGCCTGCTCCGCATTTGTGCCGCGCTTCAGCCGACCGAACGGAAGCCACTGGCCGTTGCCGCGGCCTTCCAGCCCGCTCCCTGTTTCGATCCACTCCTGCATCATGCTGGGCACCCAGAACTCGGGTGTGAATATGCTCTCGGTCCCCGTAAATCCGGGCGGTGCCACGCCAATCGCTGTAAAGCTGTGACCATTAATCTGAATAGGGCTGCCCACTATTCCTGGCTCGCTGCCAAAACGCCGTTGCCAGCAGCCATAACTCAGCACCGCCACTGGATGCGAATTTGCAGTGCGATCCTCGTCGGCCGTAAACGTTCGCCCCAAAAATGCCCGCACGCCCAGCACGTCAAAGTAATTCCCGGAAACGAGGTAGCCCCAAACACGCTCGTTGCTCCCGTTGTGGCTCAAGCTCATGGGATCGAATCGATACACTGCCATTCCGGACAAAACCACATTCCGATCCCGGATGTCTTTGTAATTGGGGTAGGACATCGACTGCGAGTACGAAGCATCTTTTTCTTTCCCCTGGTGGATCGCGAAAACCTGTTCTGGATGGCTAATCGGCAACGGCCGCAGCAGGATCGTGCTGATCAAACTGAAAATAAGGGCGTTCCCTCCAATCCCCAGTCCCAGCGAGAGCAGCGCCACAAATGTGAATCCGGGGCTTCTCCGCAACTGCCGAATTCCGAATCGCACGTCCTGCCAGAGAATTTCCATGACTCCTCCGCCCCGTACGTCCCAGCTCGCATCCTTGATATATCCCGCATTTCCAAAACGTTGCTCCGCGCTTCGCCGCGCCTCCTCCGGCGTCATTCCGCTCCGGATGTTCTCTTCGGTCCGCAAATCAACGTGAAACTGCCACTCTTCCGCGATCTCGCCATGCACTTCCTCGCCATGCCGTAGAGCGCGCAATCGCATCCTGAGTTTCGCAAGCCATCCCATGCTCTTCTCCTTCAGGCGGTCCGCAGCACCTTGCCCACGGCCATCGACAGGTGCGACCATTTGGCCTCTTCCACGCTCAGTTGCTTGCGTCCCGAGCGCGTCAGTTTGTAATACCGCGCCCGCCGGTTGTTCTCCGATACGCCCCACTCGCTTTTGATCCACCCGCGTTGCTCAATGCGGTAAAGCGCCGGGTACAGCGTGCCCTCTTCCACCTTGAGCATGTCTTCGGCAAGCTGCCCGATGCGTTGTCCAACTCCGTACCCGTGCATCTGCCCCAAAGAGAGCGCCTTCAGCACCAACATGTCGAGCGTCCCCTGCGGCAGTTCCGACTTTTGCTTACCCATATCACCCCCTCCTATTTGCTTCTAGTGGAGCGAGCATGCGCCACTCTCCCTAGAAGGTCAAGGGGAATGTTTCCCTGGCCTGAAAGCGATCGTTCCAAGCATTCCGGAAATGTTTGCCATTTTCGTGTCAGCGAAAAGCGCGGTCCGCGGGCCGGTAGCCCACGTAAATAGAGCGTCTGGCCGCGGCGCTAGATGCTCGAACGGAAGATAGTTTTTGCGTGGCTCGAAAAGGCTTATGACGAGCGCACCAATTCACTTGCCTACCTTAAAGTGCAGGCGACCTGGGACCCGCTGCGGCTCGACCCGCGTTTTGCCGATCTGGTGCGTCGCATCGGGCTCCCACCGTAAGACCGCTCTATTTGGAGCATGACGATTGCGGGCGGATTAAAGGGCTATGCGGAAGTTATTCCAGTAATGCCAACCGCACCAATACTTCCGGCTTGCTGACGAGGCGCATCGGTCTACCCTGCGCCGTTACACGTGATCTATCCGCTTGTCCACATTTCCGTCATAGGGCCATGTGGATTCCGCCTGCATCCCAAAAGGCTTGCTGTGATGCTGCTTCTCGACTTCTGAAACAATTCTGTCCGGCACTATTGCGATAGGCCCACACGTCGAAGCAAATCTTGGAAACGCGGGTCCGAGCGCAGATCATCCATATGCGGGTCAACTTTCAGGTACAACATCCACTGATCTCGGCTGGTGTATCCCTGTTCCAGAGACGCGATCGCCTGATCCCTTTCGCCGAGTCCTATCTGAACAACGGCGATAAGGCCGGGAGATATGTAGTGGTAGCGGTGCTTCGACCGCTCCTGTAATTCTTCGAGTAGTTTTTTCGCTTCTAGTTTTCTTCCCGCATCGCCTAGAACCCTGCCCAAGTTTGCCACGGCGAACCCATCTCTGTTGGTCAAGTTCACCGCCTTCTCCTGCTCGGCGATGGCCTCACGGTACATTTTCTTTTGCTCATAGACCCAGCCGAGACCCTGATGCGCGTAGATCATGTCCGGTTCCAACTCCAGTGCCTTCTGAAATTCACGAATTCCCTGATCGTATCGACGCGCCAGATAGAGGACAAAGCCAAGGCCGGCCGCATGATTGGAGCTCAACGGATCGAGCGCTACTGCTTGTCGCAACTGTACAATGGCCTCCTCATATCGCGCCGTTGCTAGCAGGTATTCACCATACCAGCCGTGGGCCATGGCATCATTTGGGTTGAGTTCCAGGGCCCTCCTGTATTCCTTTTCGGCGGCTGGCCAGTCCCAGTCGTAGGGTTGGCTAACGCGCGCCAGCGCCAATTGGGCCTCGCCGAGAGAATCGTCAATTCCCAGTGCCTTCGTGGCGGCCGCTTTCGCTTGTGGGAGGGCTTCCTGTGGGGACAGGGCGCCGTTCCAAGGCTGACCCAAGGTGATATAAGACTCGGCTAGGCCCGCATAAGCTAAAGCATAGTTCGGGTCCTTTTGAATCGCCCGTTGGAAGTACGTCATGCCTTTCCTCGCATCGCTTTCATCTTGCGTCGACAATAAGAAGCGACCCCTCAGATAGTTTTCGTACGCTTCGGAGTTGATGGAGCGAGCGCTGGCCAAGCGGACCTTCTCTGGCGGTGTCAGCTTCGCTTTGATCTCGTCCGCGATGGCCTGGGCAACTTCGCTCTGAAGTCCCAGAACATCGTGCAGGCCGCGCTCATACGACTTAGCCCATAGATGGCGGTCCGATGGCGCATGGATCAACTGCACCGTGATTGCAACCTTGTCGCCTGAGCGCTGCACCGCGCCCTCGACCACGGCGTCCACACCCAGCTCCTTGGCAATTTGCGGCAGGGGTTTCTTCGTCCCTTTGTATTGCACCACGGAGGTATGCGAAATCACCTTGAGGGCGCTGATCTGCGCTAATTCCGTGGTCAAGGCCTCAGCCATGCCGTCGGCGAAATATTCCTGCTCGGGGTCGCGAGAAAGATTTTCGAGCGGCAGCACGGCGAGCGATCGAATGGCATTTGGATCCGGTCTTCCCAAAAATCGCTGGCGCAACCCGCCGACGTCGAAGCCAACAAGTAACGCCACCAGAGAAGAGCAGGCGAGGAAGCCGAGCCAAACTCTCCGCCGTTGAGTTCGCGTTCCGGCTGGTGCGGGAACCTCAGCGGCAGGCCTCTCGGTCGTCAGGTCTTTGGTTTCCTGATTGGCAGTCGGAAGCTCCTGATCTGTAGAGCTCGGCAGTGACTCCGGCAACGCGCCTTCAAGCGGAGCAATAAAGCGATATCCATGCTGGGGCAGGGTCTCGATGAAACGCGGCTTCTCGGCGTTGTCCCTCAGAGCTGCGCGAAGTTTGTTAATGGCTTTATTAAGACCGCGCTCGAAGTCGACAAAAGTGTCTTCCGGCCACAGTCTTTTGTTGAGTTCTTCCCGCGTCACCACCTCGCCGGGACGCTCCAGCAGCAGCACGAGCGCCTGAAACGGCTGTTCCTGCAGATTGACCTTGGAGCCTTGCCGGCGCAACTCGCCGGATCGAGTATCAACCTCGAAGAGCCCGAAACGGATTAGGTGGGGCGAACAGACTCTCATTTCGAGGGTCGTAGTATAACACCTCGCCTTTCTTGGGCCCGATCGGCTTCCTGATCTGGCGGTACTCTCCTGATTCTGAGACGTTTACCAGGGAACGAATGGGGAACAAAGAAGGCATATGGCGGCCATTGAAACCCGCGCGGCTGAACCGTATTGTCGGCCCGGACCTAAAGGAGGTCTCAATATGCAAAGGAAATTAATTTCGAGAATTTCGATGATCGCGGCTCCCGTGATGATCGTTTGCGGTTTACTGGCGTCAGGCGCGCCTGCTAGAGCCCAGTCGGGGGACGACGGTCCCTGCTCGAACCAAACCCTGCGAGGCGATTACGGATTCGCCGTCGAAGGCGTAATCCTCCCCGGGCCCGGCGTTGCCATTCCGGTCCGCGGCGTGCACATGACTCACTTTGACGGCAACGGAAACCTGACCCAGGTTGACTCCATCCTTCTCAATGGCGGCCCTATAAGCGACTGGACCCCCGTTACTGGCACCTATCACCTTAATGCCAATTGCACCGGAACAATTCTTCTCCATCCGAGTACCGGTGGGTTTGTAAACCTGCGCATCGTGGTGGTCAGACAAGGCAAGGAAATCCACGCCGTGGTTTGGCCTCCGTTTGATGGCCCGAACCGCACCGTCGCCAGCGTCGGCATAAGAGTCGAGTAATCGTTGCTGTGATAGACCAGTTGTGAAGGCATGGAAGCAGCCGCGGCAACTTGAATGAAGAAACCGGAGTCCGTGTTCTTAGAGGGCTGTTGACTGTTCGTACGGGCCGGGGCGTCCTCACCAAAAAGTACGTCCCGGCGTATCCCTTCCGCCTGAATAGAACCTTCCCGCCGCTTGGCCGGTTATTTTCGCCTTAACTGGTCCAATCTGGGCACGCGCGCCTAACCTGCGGCATGGAAAAGAGTTAAGCCCGCGTGGGCATCACGATGGGCAGTTAAGCCCGTCACTGGACATCAATCGCGTCTAATCCTGAGAGGTTCTAGTAAGAAACGCGACAACCAAGGAGCTGTTTCCGGGGGAGATGCCTAGCTTGAAGACTTAGTTTTGGTGGAGATAGAGCACGTTTTCGTCCACTTTAAGTAATACAATTTTTATTTACAAATAAACGACAATTATTTAACATCTGCGATGCTTATGCCGCCCAAATTCGTTGACCCAAGAGAACTTCTGAGGAGTCCTATGAACAACCGGCTAATATCCCTAGTGAATTGGACCATCTTCATCGGCCTCGTTGTCCTTGTTTTCGTACCCACGCGCGTCCTCGCACAGACGGTCACAACCACTAGCAGTTCGCCGACTCCCGTACCACCCGTCGCTAACCCTTGCCCGCGTTTCCCGGCGGGGAGTGTCATCCACCAGCCGCCAGCTTTGTTCAGTCAGAACGGCGTGCTCAATGTGAAGTTCTCGTATCAAACGATCACCGACTCGGTCGGCAGACAACTGTTTTGTTTCATGACGCCGGACGGTCTGGAAAACCCGACCCTGCATGTGAATCCCGGCGACACGTTGAACATCGCGGTGACCAACAATACGCCCACGACTGAGGTCAACGACAATGATACCGACGAACCCTTCAATCCGCCGAACTGCGGCGATACCGTGTTCGAGTTGCAGGCGGTACCGCCGAGCAATGTGCCACCAGTGACTTTTGGGATGACGGCGGGCTCGATGAATATTCACTACCATGGAACGAATACTTCGCCTGCGTGCCATCAGGACAACGTAGTCAAAACTCTGATTAATCCGCAGAGCACGTTCCAGTACAACGTTCATTTTCCATCGAACGAACCTCCTGGGCTTTACTGGTATCACCCTCACGTGCACATGTTGGCCGAGGCAGCGGTGTACGGCGGTGCAGAAGGAGCGTTGGTAGTGGACGGAATCAACAACGTGCAGCCCGCGGTTGCCGATTTGCGTCACCGGGTCATCGTCATCCGCGACCAGCAATTTACCGACCCCACGTTGAGTGAGGCTGGTTTCGGCGTCGGCAACACAGTGGATGGCGGAGTCCCGCAGCGCGACTTTTCCGTGAACTATGTTCCGCTGAACAGCGCGTTCCACTCGGATACCAATACAATGAGCTACACTCCCGCGGTTATCCACATGGAGCCCGGCGAAAAACAGTTTTGGCGCGTATGTAACTGCACCTCGGATGCTCCGCTCGACCTGCAAGTGCGGTTCGACGGCGTGCCGCAGACGATTCAGTTGGTCGGGATTGACGCTGTCCCGGTCCATTCGCAGGACGGAACCCAGCCCGGCCAGCTTATTGCGGTGCAGAATTTCCGCTTGCCGCCGGCGTCGCGCGTAGAATTTATCGTCAACGCACCGCCCTCCGCGGTAAAGGTGGCACAACTCGTGACCCAGTACATCTTCTCGGGGCCGTTAGGTGATACGCTTCCAACGCGACCGCTGCTGACCATGCAGTTGGTTAACACCCCGGACGGCGATGAGCCGCTCCAAGATGATAGAGTCCCCGCGTACACCGCACTGAACACCAATCAGCAGCGGTTTGGCGGCATCATGAGCGTCACGCCAGCGCTGACGCGCACGGTGTACTTCGAGGAATTTGAGGATGGCACCAAGTTCTTCATCAACGCCTCCGGGTGTGTTACGGCCTCCGGCGCGCAGTGTCCAACGCAGCCCTATGGCGTTGATACCCTATTCGACAACAACCGCCCTCCGGCGATCGTTACGACGCAGGGCACCGTAGAAAAATGGATCGTCCAGAACCATGCGAGGGAAAACCATGAACTGCACCAGCACCAGATTCATTTCAAGGTGCTGTCGCAGGACTACTTCAAAGAGAATGGCAGCCTGCCGGCGCCAGGGATCGATAAACAGTTTCTGGACATGATTGAGATCCCATTCTGTGGAGGGGACAAAGCGGTCAACGTTACGCTGGCCGACGGGAGAACGATCCAAGAGGCCTGTCTCACAGCGAACGGTGGACCACCCATCCCGTATCCGCAGGTGGAGTTGCTGATGGACTTCCGCGGCCCGGTTGTCGGTGATTTCGTCTTCCACTGCCACATTCTTGGGCATGAAGACCTGGGCATGATGGCCATCGAGCACGTGAATCCGAAAGACGATTAGAGCCAAACTGAGAAGCAGATTCCTCCGCCTCAAGCTGCGGAGACCTGCCTGCCGCAGGCAAGCCGCAGCCTGAAGGTCGGAATGACAAAAGGCAGTTTGCTCCTGATCGGGGCGGTTTATCTAACAGACACAAAAGGCGGCTTCAGAGAGTGCGTCTGAAGCCGCCTTTTGCTTTGAATTCTCGCTTTACTGCCTTGGCGGCGCGGGCGGCATCACAAACTTATCCATGTAGCTCTCTAGCTTGTCGCGATTTTTGCTTTGGTAGGCGTTGTAGTCCCGCGCAATGTCGTCATCGCCCAAACTGAAGAGCACGTAGGCGTCCAGGAGGCCAGCATCGCGTAGCTTAAGTAAGAGGCTCGCCGATGGATCGCCGGCGACTTGCTCCGAGCTCTTGGGATCGTGTTTGAGCTTGTCCAGAACCTGGGCGGCCGCGGCGAGCGCTTCGGATTCCTCGGGAAGCGAGTGGCGATATTCCGGCTCCTGCGGAAACTGCTTTTGGAAGCGCCTGCCCTTCTTCCAATCCTCTTTCACCGAGTAGTAGGTTCGCCAGGCAGGAAGCAGTTCCGCGGATTGCTTGCTCGCGCCCGCCACGGCCTTTTGTGGTATAGGGATGGCCACAAAAACGATGTTGAACGCGGTGTGATTGATAGTGGCCCAGGCGCGAATTTCGCGCCACACGATTTTGTTGTAGGGCTCGGCCACGGCTGCGTGGATGAGCAAGGTGCGCGCCTTGGCCATGTCGCCTTGTTTCGCCAGCATGTCGGCATAGTAGCGATACGCGGTCTCGATATTTGGGTCGAGCTGGATGGCGCGCTCGTACCACTCACCGGCTTTGGGGAAATTGTTCTGCTTATCGTAGGTGTTGCCGGTGAAGAGGGCGGCCAAGTAATTCGAGGGCTCGAGCTCAAGGGCTTTTGAGTAGTCCTTGAGCGCCTCGTCGAAATCGCGGCGGGCGAATGCAGCTTCGCCGGCGTTCATTGTTTGTTCGACAGCCGGGTTATCGGAGAACTTGATAGCGCCGCTCGCGGGGAGTTCCTCGAGAAGCTGGCGGAGGTTCTCGGCGAGGGGGCTCGTGTTGCCAAGGCCCCAGGCTCTTTGCAGGAGATCCCTGGCGCGAAAGCGTTCCTTGGCGGCAGCGCCGGAGTCGGCAAGCGTGGCAGCATGTTCGACAAGAGAGGCTGCGAGGGCGACGAGAACGTCACTGTCCTGGGAATTCTTCTGCGCCAGGTCCTCAAGAAGCGGCAAGGCTTCTAAGCGTTGACCCTCTCTGAAAAGAGCCATGGCCCTTTGACGGCTGGCGCGATCCGAAGCATCCGCGTTTGTTTGGGCTGTCAGCGGTGAGGAAGCAAAGAGCAGCACGAGAGGCAGTAGAAAAAGCTTTCGCGGTTTGTGGCTGCGCATGGCCTTTTGTGTGGAAACAAATGAGCTTGTGACTTGTGGAGCTAGTTGCTTTCTGTCACGGGGCGTTCGCCCAATGGCTGAAGCGGCCTGGCGGTGTTGTGGTAGTGCTTCCGGTATTCAGCAATCTGAGCTTCCGACATTTCAATGGGGTTCTTGAGCACGAACCAGGCGACGCCTTCGTTGCAGATAGGGTTTGTCAGCGACCCGCGATAACTGTAGTAGCCGCGGTCAGAAGGAAGCAAATCCATGGCGTTGACTTTCAGTCCCTGCGTCACGCGCTCTTTGCCGGGATCCGGGATGTGTTCCCACAAGGTCTTGATCACGGGGTTTTCTTTTCCCACGACGATGGGAACCTCGATGATCAGGAACGTCGCCTCGGGCGCTAAATGGACTAGTTGAAGCGACATCGGCGGACGCTTGCCATTGACAGCGTGTTCGCCGGGCTCATGGAAAACGATTTGGCTCAAGCGGTAGGGTTTTCTCGATACCTTCAGCCAAAAATTTTCAGGAAACCGGACCTTGATCAGATAGTGGTTGCAATCGTTCACCATGTCCAGGTCCGCAGGCTGATAGTGGAATTCGAGCGGAGCGAGGGATAAGGAGGGCATCTTTTCCGTTTTGGTGACGATGTCAACGGGAGACTGCGCGCGCCCGGTTTTGCAAACCCCGCCCCAGGAATCGGGGCCGAGCGGGCCCGCTTCGTAGGTGAACTTGGGCTCGCACTTGTCGGAGGCTCCGCTGGGCAAGTTCATTTGGTGCCCGTGCTGATGTTGGTGCCCCTCGGACTTCTCGGGGACCTGCGCCGCCTGACGGGCGCCGGCTAGGGCCGCTACGAAGATGCAGAGACCCCAGACAGACAACGCCACCAGGCACTTGGCGGTTAGTCGGTTGGCTGACATAGTCATGCCTCCAAAGATTGTGTATACATCGTTCTCTACGAAAATGCCGTAGCAATGTACTCTTTCAAACTGAAAACCAAAAACCAGCGTTTCGCCGGAATCTCGCTGTGTGACGTTCTATGCACGAACGCTTTGAACGGAGCTTTGCCGACCCCGCAGGAAGCTCTAGAGAAACTTGTCGTTGGCTAAGACGGGTCCCGCAAGACGCGACCGTGCCTACAAATATCACAGTAACTCCCGGATCGTCCAACCGGAAGCCGTCCAGAAACGACAGTGTAGGGGTACCCGGCCGTTTTGGCACGACTCTCGAAACGCTTGGTAGACCGTGTTCAACGCCAGGCCGGGCCTCCTATTGCCTGCTGCGATGGCACTCAATGACCATGAATTCGCTCCAAGCATTCCCGTCATCCGACTTCTCACCTCTCCAAGTGAAGTGTATCTTGGAGGTGTTCGTGTAAGTGGCGCGCGTATACGTGTGCGTGGCGTCGACCGGTGCCAGCTCTTTGAAGGCATAGATGATTGATTGGCCAGTGTAACGGACCCCGCCGAGCTCCGATGGTGCAAGGTCCGTCCACGTTCCAGTCAGCGCGTTTAACCATTTAATGTTCCAGGTCTGTTTGCTTGCATCATATGCGCGCAGATTCAAACCGAGCACAATCAGCTTTCCGGACGAATCTGTCATCCGGTATTCATCTGCGATGGCGTAGCCGTCGAGGATGTAGCGGCCGAGCCACGTTCCCTTGAAGGAGTGCCATTGCCCATCGGCAAGCTTCACTTTTGCTTCGAAGCGCCATTTTCCGATGAGAAACGCGAACCGAGAGAGTTCTGCGGGCGCACTGGGGTTGAGCTTGCCGAACTCCTGCTTGACCTGATGCATGGAACGATCCTCCGTTGCGGCGGTGCCCGGTGGCATTGGCGCGATCGACAGCAACATTGCAGTGAGCAGCATGCCCACGAGATCATAGGTCCGTATCATCACATTCCCTCGACGGAATGGCTTTCCGCATCATTCTAACCTGCACGGCTTATTCAGTCCTCGACAAAACGATAGCTGGCGTGGCTGTCGGAATCGATGCCGTGTTTCCTCCTTAATTCTTGAACGTAGTGTAGAGTCGTTTTCGTATGTGGGCCAACGCCCTCGTTCGTATGCAGCAGCATCTCCTCAAGACAGCTGTTTTGGGCTGGAACCAACTCCCAGGTCGATTAGCCACTCGTTGACAGTGGCGCCGATGACCTCCGGCATCACCGACCAAGCTTAGTCGTGTTCGTGATTGTGGGGTCGGATTCTTACTGCTCGGCTCTTCGGCGGGGCACGCTTATTTGTCCCGCCCACGAAGCCATCCTGATGATGGCTGGGAGATGAAAATTCGCCGACGTCTACAGGCCATTCCATAACGGGTCGGGGATCATCATTTATCCTCGAGCCACCCGATCAAGTTGATCCAGGGGCTAACGCCGCGGGTTTCGTCGTGTGGCGGGAAGGAAAGCAATCTCCGCTGCTGGCCAGATTTCAACTCCATAAGCCACAGGCTAGATATCGCCGCAATCTGGAGCTGTTTCAGGGATTGCTTTCGCATGCCCGCGAAAGCCAACCGATCGCCCGAGCGTGAGAGATAAAAAGCATCCGCGTTACCCTCCGCCTGCAAGGGAAAGATCTTTTGCGTTTTCTTTGCTAGATCCAACTCATAGAGATACACGCCGCCACCAGCAGGGCCACGTTGGTAATCGTGGAGCAGAAGCCCGCCGTCTGGCAGTGTCCCGATCAGAAATGCTGGCGACTCTTCGGATGGCTCCATGCCCGCAATCTTCGGATGCAGCTCGGCTTCCGGGGCTAGCCGCCCCACGGTGGCTCCGTTTTCGCCCAGCACGTAGGTTCCCGCGAGCGAACCCGGCGTAGTCCACAAGGCTTCCGGGCCTTCTACGGCAGGGAACTCTTCCGTAAAGAAGACTCGCTTGTCGTCCGGCATCCAGCCGATCTTCTCCCCCGAACCAAATCTCCAGCCGATGAGTTCAGACTTCCTCAGCAGTTTTCCGGTCTTAGTGTCACGGACAAAGAGATACGCCTTCCCATCGACAAAGCTGATGTTGCCAAACTCTGTGCCCGAGGAGTTGAAGAATAGGCTATGGAAGTCAACGCGCTGTTCGTCGCTTCCCATGTCAAAGATTTTACGTGCTTGCCCCGAACCATCCGTCGAAAGCTCGTAGAGAGTCTCGGGTCCAAGGAAGAAGGCCGGCGTCGCAAGGCGGTTCCGCTCGATGGCGTCGGCGAAAATCCTTCCTCCCGCCGCTGCGATGGCTCCTGTCAGCAGGAAGAAAGGTGCGTTCGCGTCCGAGAACACCAATCGCCGTTTTCCTGTCTCGGGATCCACAGCGAGAATTTCAGTTTTGAAGACTTGCGTTTTGGAAACGCCCGACTTCGCTTCGCCGATCGCATACACCACAGATTCTTGGGCTCGTGCCGCCGGTGCGAGAAATGCAATCCAGCAAGCCAGCGCTAGAACCGTCTGTCGCGTAACACTCTCGCAAAATGCCGTGTTGTGCTCCATCCAATCCATAGGCTAGCGTCGGACTCCTGGGAGTGCAATGCGGTCATGGTGTTAGGAGTCCTAACTTTAACTGATGGTCGCCGGTTTGCTAGTCTTCCGAAAGCACTTCTTTCATTCTATTCACAGTTAGAAGTAGTTGGTTCCTTCGTTCTTCTCATGTGAAGAATGATTTGACGCCAGACATGATGAGGGTTGCGGTTTTCGGTCCGCGAATTTGGATCGCCTCCGGGAGGTCGCCGCCCGCGACGGTAATTGTGTGGGCTCGGATCTCCGCCGGTTCGCTGTGCCATTGTCCCTACCGAAAATGCTATCCGGGAAAAAATTCATCGTGCCCGATGCCCCGCGCACGAACCTCACTTCAAGCGCAGGTTCATGATAAATCAGGCTCGGCAGACCCTTTGCTTGGGCCAGACTGACGCATCCTTTATATATCTGCGATTGCCGCACATGACCCGGCCGTTTTCACATGCCCCAAAAGGCTCTTTCAAACTCTTTGAGTCAGCCACCACTTCTCGATTTCCTCCAACGTCCTCCCCTTGGTTTCTGGAATCCCCCGCCAGACAAAGAGGAACGCGGCGATCGAAACGGTTGCGTAGAGCAGAAAAACACCAGAAGCAGTAAACAGGTTAACCAGCGAAAGGAATGTCAAAGTAACCAGCAGTGTCCCGCACCAGAGGAAGACAGTGGCGACCGACATCGCCCGGCCCCGTACTCGTGTTGGGCAGATTTCCGACATCAGCACCCAGGTCCCGGTGCCCACTCCGACCGCAAAGCATGCCACGTAGGTAAGGACAAGAATCAAGACGATTGCGCCCGCGGCTTGAAAATGGATTGCCACTGAAACAGCGACGAGGGAAAGAGCCATTCCCGCGAAGGCCGACATTAGGAGTGGCTTTCGTCCAGAGCGGTCAATCAGAAGCATTCCCACGATGGTAGCCACAAAATTCATCGCCCCGATTATAACGTTCGCCCACAGCGCGGTGCTGGCAGTCTGGTGCGGTACATGCTCCAGGAAGACGAGCGAGCCGTAGTAGATGATGGTGTTGATGCCGGTGAACTGGCTGAAGAGGGCGATCACTATGGCAACAAGCAGCGCCTGGCGAAACGTCGGATCCAGCAGGTCTCCGCTCTCTTCTGAAATGGCGGCACGGATTGTTTTAATTTCCCCGGCGGCGGCTTGTGGGCCCACGATCTGCGCGAGAAAGTGTTCCGCTTCTTGCTCTCGGCCTTTTTGCATCAGCCAGCGTGGACTCTCGGGAATGAAAAGCAGCGTCAGGAAGAAAAGTACGGAGGGAAGCGCTGCAGATGCGAACATCCATCTCCAGTTGGCGGGCCCCGCACCAGTAAGCAAGTAATTGACGCAGTAAGACAACAAGATTCCGCTGACAATCGCCAACTGATTGAGCGACACCAGCAGACCGCGCTTCCGTGCCGGTGAGATCTCTGCGATGTACAAGGGCGAAAGCGTTGAGGCGATTCCGATGGCTACGCCGCCCAGGAGCCGGGCGACGGCAAACTCAATCAGATTACGCGGAAGCGCCGAACCGATGGAAGAAACTGTGAACAGTGCTGCTGCGCCCAGCAGGACCCGCTTCCTTCCAAAGCGATCGCTGGTGAAGGCAGCTACGCTGGCTCCGACAACGCATCCCAGAAGAAGGCTGCTGGCGGCGATTTCGGTTTGCGAATCGCTCAACCCGAACTGCTGCTTGATGAAGACGATCGCGCCGTTAATCACAGCCGTGTCAAAGCCGAACAGCAAACCACCAATAGCGGCCACCATCGCCGGCAGGTAAAGGTAGCGGGCTGAGCCTTTCCGCCCCTGCTCATCATGTCCACGCGTGTTTGTAATCGGATCCATAGTCACAATGTGACCGCGAGCGTTCTTTGACGCCGCTCGGGACGCGCGCCCAATCGTCGCTTCAAATTGCCAACAACCCCTGCTCCAGAAAAACCAGCCCCGCCGCTCCGGCAACACCGCCATAACCGACAGTTTTCTGAAATACAATCGGAACTTCCCGGCCCAGCAGTATTCTTGTCCGCCGCGCGATTTTGCCTTGAATCGGAGCGATCAATTGCGGTCCGGCAGCCGCGATATTGCCTCCCAGGATGACAATCTCGGGATCGAAGGTGTGAAGGAAACTCACTAGCGCGGCCCCTAGATACTCCAGCGCCCGATCGATGACACAGCGTGCGCTTTCGTCACCCTCGGCGGCAGCACGGAAGATAGCCTCGGTATCAGGCAGCTGGCCAGTGCTGCTCGTCGACAGATTCACGGGCGCAGCACGGTGCATATGTGCCCAATAATCAGATTCGATGGCGCGCAACGAAAAGTGCGTCTCCAGACAGCCGTAGTTGCCGCAAATACACAGCCCGCCCCGGGGATCAAGCGTCACATGACCCAGGTGGCCTGCCGCACCTCCCGCTCCACGAAGGATCGCGCCATCAACTAACGCCGCTCCACCAACCCCGGTGCCCAGCGTCAGCATAACTACATTACGTCGTCCGCGGGCGGCACCCCAGAGCACTTCGGCAATTAGCGCGGTGCGCGCATCATTCTCGGCACAGACGGGCACATAACCAGCGGCGATCACCTCGCTCAATAGCTCCCCTTCCAGGAAGTGCAGGTCTCCGGGCAAGCTCTTCACGCGGGTTGAGGCGGCATCGATGATCCCTTTGCAGCCAATGCCGATTCCCCGCACTGGGACCTTGGCACATTTCAAAACCGAATGAACGAAGTCACGCACGGCAGAGGCGGTGCGCGGCGAGGGTCCATGAAAGCTCTCGAGCAGGTCTCCCCGTACTCCGACGATGGCGGCTTTGATTGCGGTTCCGCCAATGTCAACGCCAATTGCCAGCGGATCACCAGAATCGGCGCTAATGAGTTTTTCGCTCACGATGGTTTGTGCATTATACCCACTTTATGCAATTCTACAGGGCAAGATGGCCATGGCCGAAGACGCGCGCGGGTAAGTGACGCCCTCACGCCTCCACGCCCTGCGGCAAAGGAGCCGAGGACTATCCGTGCGCGATCCAGCCCCCAACAGCGCTGTCCCGGCCAGTAAGCAAGCAGGCTCAGCGTTCTATGACAATGCCATGAACCTGCTTCAGGAGTTGAAGCGCACGCAGGCAGAGGTAATTCAGAAGGCAGCGGAATTGTGCGCGGACCGGATCGCCCGCGGCGGACTCGTCTTTCTTTTCGGCAACGGCCACTCCAGGATGATGTGTGAGGAGATGACCCCGCGCCAAGGCTGTTACCCAGGCTTCGTGGCCCTGGTGGAGGCCGCACTTTCGAATCATGCAGCTATTGTCGGAGCCAATGGCTTGCGCGCCCCGCTTTATCTGGAGAATTACGAGGGCTACGCCGAGCAGATTCTGCGGAGTTTTCATTTTGGGCGGGATGATGCCTTTATAATTATTTCGACCAGCGGTATTCGGCCTGTAATTGTTGAAATGGCGATGGGCGCTCAAGCGCGGGGACTACCGGTGATCGCTATCGTTTCCAAGGCGCACTCTAAAGAAGCGAAAGCGGCGCACTCTTCCGGAAAAAAACTTACTGATAGTGCCGATCTCGTTATCGATAATCTTTGTCCGGCGGGTGATTGTGTCCTCGAGTTGGATGGGCTTGAGTGGAGAACTGGGCCAGTTTCCACGATTACGGGCGCAATGATCATCAATATGATCCGCTGCGCAGCCGCAGAGGCGCTGCTACAGCGGGGAGTGAAGCCGGTTATTTTGCCGAGCCATCAGTTCGTCGGCAATATCACCGCGTCGGAACAGCTGGAAGCCTTCTACGAGGCGTATCGTCAAAGCCTCAAACACTTGTTTGAATAAGGCACAGTGAAGGAAGTACTCCTAGTCACCGGTTCGTCGGGAATTGCGGCTGCCACTGCTCGCTTATGGGCAGCAGAAAATCCAGTGTTCGTCGTCGGGATAAACAAGGAGGAATGCCGTTCCCTGGCGACGGAACTTGGCGAAGCGAGTTTCGCGGTCGCAGATGTAAGCGTTGAGCCTGCGGTTCGGAATGCTGTTGCTGCGTGCCTGGACCGATTCGGGAGAATTGACGCACTCTTCAACGTTGCGGGTATCAGCACACGCTCGGCTGGTGATGGCCCGCTTCACGAATGCGAGTCTGCAGCCTGGGACCTGGTAATGGGTGTGAATGCCAAAGGCACATTCCTGATGTGCCGTGAGGTACTTGGCGTGTGGACGAAAAGTGCGCAATCGGGATCTATTCTCAATTGCGGAAGTGTGCTGGCGCGTCACCCGCAACGTGACCACTTTGCGACTGTGGGTTACGCTGCCAGCAAAGGAGCGATCGAAGCGATGAGCGTGGCCGCGGCAGCGTACTACGCTCCTGGCGGCATCCGCATCAACGTGATTGCGCCTGGTCTGGTGCGCACTCCGATGAGTGGCCGGGCGCAAGCAAATCCGAAGATCACAGAATATATGACCCACAAACAGCCTCTGACCAAAGGTTTGCTCAGAGCTGAGGACGTCGCCAAGACCGCTTGCTTCCTGCTGCGCAGTGACTCCGGCCCAATCACCGGCCAGATCGTTACTGTAGATGGAGGTTGGGCGGTGAGCGAATGAGTCCCGCAAGAAAGAAGGCGACGGTTTCGACGGAAGCCAATTCCATGGGCCGAGATCGGGGAAAGCAACGCCGTCCTCTGCAAACCACGGTGATCGGAAGCTATCCGTTTCCGGGATGGCTTGAGTTTGTGTCAGCTCATCTGGAGCAATTCGGTGAGGCCGACATCGAAGAATTTCGCACAGACGCCGTGATCGCCGCGATCCACGATCAGCTCGCCGCAGGACTAGACGTCATTACGGATGGCGAGCAGACCCGTTACGATTTCAACCTGTCTTTCTATGGCCGGTTGGAGGGTCTCGATTCCACACCGGCTTCGCCGCGCCGTTTCGGCCCACCCGCCCACGATCAACGCGGAAAATACGAGGTCACTGGACGATTGCGTTCCAAGCACGGCCTGGGAGCGGTCGCGGAGTTCAAGCTCCTGCAGAAGATCGCGCCGCCCGGGCCGGTGCTGAAGGCCAGCGTGCCGGGGCCCTATACATTGAGCGGCCGAATCATTCCGGGCGGTACTTACAAGGACCGCTGGGACGTAACCGAGGCCTTGATTCCGATTGTGCGGGAAGAACTCGATCAGTTGGTGCATGGCGGTTGCAGCGAAATCACACTAGACGAGCCCTCGATGAGCTGCTACGCGCATCGAGAAGATGCTCACCGCTTTGTCAAGATCTTTGCAGAGACCGTCAAGCCAATTCTCGGACGGTGCCGCCTTTCAACTCATCTTTGCTTCGGTAACTACAAAGGTCGCGCGGTTGGTCTGCGCCGGTATGCGCCGCTCTTCCCGGCATTCTTCGAACTGCCCGTGGATGAAATGCACCTGGAAATGGCAAGCCGTGAATTCGCGGAAATTGAGCTGATTCGCGAGATCGCGGAGCGGGGTATTGACGTGGCTGTCGGAATCATCGACGTAAAGAGCTATTACATCGAAACCCCCGGCGACATCGCCGAGCGCGTGCGCCTCTGCCTAAAGTACGCGCCTGCGGACAAACTCTCCTTCGCGCCCGACTGCGGACTCAGTCAAACCGCCCGTTGGGCAGCAAGGCAGAAGTTGGCCAACATGGTGAGCGGTGTATCCATCGTGCGGAGAGAACTTGGACTCTCGTGATCCGGCCCCTCCAATCCCACGAGGCGCTGCTCGCAGACATTCATGCCTCCGACCGGCGCGACGGCAGTTTTCGTTTGTGGTGGCTGGGACAGAGCGGCTTCCTGCTGCAATGGCAGGGGATTCACGTGCTGCTCGATCCCTATCTTTCAGATGCGCTGACCAAAAAGTACAGCCAAACTGACAAACCGCATGTCCGAATGACGGAACAGGTCATTGACCCGTCGTATCTCTCAATGATCGATATCGCTTCTTCCACTCATAACCACACGGACCATCTCGATGCTGAGACGCTCTGTCCGATCCTTGCGGCAAACCCAAGCCTGAAACTTGTGATCGCGGAAGCCAATCGGGCATTTGTGGCAGATCGGCTGAAAATTGACCCCGCAATCCCGATTGGCGTAGACGATGGAACCTCGGTCGAAATCTCGGGGATCAGATTTTCCGGCATCGCGTCGGCCCACGAAACACTGGAACAAGATGAGCACAGCCGGGCGAAGTACTTGGGATATGTTCTCGAATTCGGCGGCTGGACGATTTACCACAGCGGTGACACCGTCCGATACGAAGGAATGGCAGAAAAACTGCGGTCCTTCAGAATAAATGTCGCGCTCCTTCCCATTAACGGACGGGTACCAGAACGGCGCGTTCCGGGCAATCTATTCGGACGCGAAGCGGCCCAATTGGCAAAAGACATGGACACGAAACTGGTTATACCGTGCCATTTCGAAATGTTTGAATTCAATAGCGCTTCGCCGGACGAATTCATCGACGAATGCCGCAAGCTGGGTCAGCCCTTCAAGGTACTGCGTTGCGGCGAACAATGGCGCAGCCAGTCTTAAGAGAAAGCCTGGTGTTCCTGCTGATGCGGCCAACTGAGAATCTGGAAGACTTGTGCGGACCAAGTCACCGCTGCTTCGCGACGCCACCGGGATCGTCCGTGGGTGTCCCGAGTCTGGAACCACCTTGTGACCTCAGGCGGTCAGCTTCCGTGAGCTCACGGCGGGAATTTTCCTGTTGTCCTAATTCCGCATAGACGTCAGCAAGGAAGCGGTGCGCGTCAATCGAATCAGGACGCAGCTTGGCCGCCTTACGCAAGTATGGCAGGGCATCCGTCGCCCTTCGCTGTATTAGAAAGAGCCGACCCAGAAGCAGATTGGCCGGAAAGTTCTTAGGGTCCACGCGTAGCGCGCTCTGGAACTCTCTGGTTGCCTCATCCATGCGGGAAGTTCGTTGATACACCAGAGCCAAATAGAAGTGCATCATTGCCGAGCCGGTCATCTGGGAAACGGCGGCTTCGAAATGCGGCAGCGCCTCGTCCCAGTTGCCGATTTTCACCAAAGCGCATCCCAATTCGTAGCGAGCGAAAGCATCATCCGGTTTCTTTTCAACCAAACTCCGCAATGGCGTTACTGCCTTCTGGTACTCTTTTAACGACATGTAGGCCCGGCCCAGTTGCAGAAAGGCTATGGGAGTATTTGGTTCCTGCTTTAATACCTGCTCCAAGATTGGCGCGGCCTCCTGATACTGTTCCTGCTCCATATCCACCAGCGCCTCATAGAGAAGATTGGCGATGCCAATTCTCTCTTTGGGGTCCGGCCCACCCTCATTGTCTGCCTCGCCGGAGACTCCGGAATCAGAACTCAAGTAGCCGAGGGCGTTCAGGCTTTCGTTTTGCTCCGGGCTCAACTTTGTTCTTTCTGCGGCGGCTCCCTTTGTCTTCCGGTAGAATTCCGCAATCTGGGCTGCCGCGGTGTCAACGACAGCCTGGGAATCCAGAGCCAGGTTGTGCGCCGCAAGCGGATCCACCGATTGGTCATACAATTCACGTTCCGGAGCCTCAATGTATAGGTATTTTCCTGTCCGCCATGCGCGCAATGTGCTCCAACCAAAAGAAAGGTGACCATAGGCGCTTTCTGCATAAACGGAGCGCTGCAAATTCAAATCGTTGGGTTGGCTAGCAGCACCGGCCTGGTCCAATTTCATGAAGCTTAAAAGCGACTCGCCCTGCATGACGGAGGGAATGGGCAGATGCGCGACCTGTAGAATGGTGGGCGCGACGTCCACCAGTGCAACCCCGGTTTCAACTTTCCTCGATGAGTGCTGCCCAGGAAGCTTGAACAACAATGGCACGTGAATCGTTTCATCGTACAGAAAGATGCCGTGGTGGTTCTCTCCGTGTTCCCCAAACGCCTCGCCGTGGTCGGCCATGACGGCAATCAGAGCGCCATCGAATAGGCCCCGCGTCCGCAGCCCGGTCAGGAGTCTTCCTACCGCTGAGTCGGTGTATGCAATCTCCCCGTCGTAGGGCTCCGCCTGGTAGCGTGTTTTATATGGTTCCGGAGGACTGTAGGGATCATGAGGATCGTAGAGGTGAACCCAAAGAAAGAACGGCCCTGCGGGCTGCCTGCTCAGCCAGGCTACGGCGCGATTCACCACTTCCTCGCCACGCCGCTCCAGGCTGCGGTAGCGGTCCTCGCTCCCGCGCCGCCGATGAAATCCAGCGTCGTAAATATCAAATCCGCGTTCGAAACCGGGAGCCAATTTCCTCGGGTCGAGCACCAGCGCTCCCACAAATGCTGCCGTCCTGTATCCATTTCTGCGAAGAATCTCGGGTAGAAAGGGGAGCGCTTTGCCAAGTGGGTCTCCCATATAGTTCACATGGTTGAACCGTGGATAAGTTCCCGTGAGGATGGTAGCGTGCGAGGGGGTCGTCAAGGGCACTTGGGCGTAGGCTCGAGCAAAGACCACGCCCCGCCGGGCAAATTCATCCAGATTCGGCGTAAGCCCGCGTTCAGAGCCGAGGAAACCCATGCGATCGGCACGGGTGGTGTCCAGGGTGATCAGTACTATATTGGGACGCGGCGAGGCAGCCGTATTGGGAGGTGCCGAAGTCGCCGTACTGGCGCATGCTGCCAGCAACATCACCCACAACCAGCACCACGGAACCCGCGATTTCGCAAAGTTCGCTCTCTGCCGCCCTGGAAATTCATACATAACGTCTTCCTCGTAAACCACATGCAAGCACCAGCCGGGAATTGAACTTCCGGTAGTGATTGTCGCCGGATTCGTTCTCAGACAACGTGAAGGCTATGCTCTCGGGCCGCAGCGCTGGATCTACGAACTACCAACTCTGTTTCCAGATAGTAGTCGGCTCCTCTCCGACGTTTCAGGCTTAACATTTTGTCCAGTGCCTCAAAAGCGATCGTCCCCAATCGTTCGCGAGGAACGCGGATGGTGGTCAGGGGAGGGCGTGCCAGGAAAGCGAAAGAGATATCATCAATCCCGATAACTGAGACGTCCTCGGGAATCTTGACGCCCGCTTCCTCCAGCGCACTCATGGCGCCCATCGCAATGAGGTCGCTTCCGCAGAAGACCACCGTGGGTATTTCCGGCTGTGACAGGATGGTACGCACCGACGAAGCTCCGGCATCGACGCGATAATTGCTATCGAGAACGGGGAAAGGATTCAACTCTCGTGCCTGCAGCCCAGCTACCAATGCCTCTTTAATTGTAATGGCGGTGTGGTTATCCTGAGGCCCCGCGATGACGGCGGCGCGGCGGTGGCCGAGTTCGACCAAGTGTTCGATAGCCTGGGAGATTCCCCGCTGGTAGTCGATCGAAATGTTGCTCACTAACTTTTCGGCCGGACCGAGGTTGCAGAAAACGACTCCGACTCCCGCTGCGATCAGGTCGGAAGTCACGCTTTTGTCGATGGAGGAAGTCATAATGGCGACCCCACGGACATCACTCTCGATCAGCTTCCGTATGACCGACTTAGTTCGCGACGGGTTGTACTCGGTGTTACAGAGAAGGACGTCGAGGCCTCGGTCCCACGCAGCGGCCTGGAATCCGCGGATGATTTCAGGGAAAAATGGATTTACGATCTCTGAAATCACCAGTCCTAACAAATCGCTCTGCCCGGTCGCGAGCCGTCGCGCGTGAACGTTCTTGTAGTAGTTAAGCTGGCGGACTACCTCGAGGACCCGCTGTTCCATCTCCGTAGAGATGTATTGGGTCTTGTTTAGTACGCGTGACACCGTGGCCGGGGAAACACCCGCTCGTTTGGCCACCTCTCTCATGGTGTGGCCCATGGTCCCTCCTTTTCGTAAATGCGAGCCGCTCAGCGCTGCGAGTTAACCCAGAGCAGGTCAGGCTGTGGTCCACTGGCCAGTAACTCTAGAACTTGGAGGAAGAACCACGCAGGAAAGCGCTTTCGGTAATGGCTGGTCAGGCCCCCCGTTGAAGCTATCACGACTGGCGGGCAAAAATCCACGAGCAGGCTCCAGCGGCGGCGATCCAGAGGAAAGAGCTTGACAAGGTTGCCGCCAGGCGTGTAATAAGGGGCCAAAAGAAACCGGTTTCTGAAACCGCTTATCTTCGGGCACGAACCTGGCTGAGTAGCAGTGGAGAATTAGGAGACGGACAGTGAGAGTCAACCCTTTCATCATTGCCCTGGGTATGGCCTTGAGTGCTGCGTGTCTAGCAACGCCCGGCCTGGCGCAAACGATCTTCGGAACTATTCTGGGCACGGTCACCGACCCGTCTGGTGCGGTGATGCCCGACGTGGTGGTTACGATCACCAACCAAGGCGAAAACACTTCGCGCGAGGTACGCAGTGACGCCCAGGGAAATTACCAGGCGGAAAACCTGAAGGCGGGTCTGTATACAGTTACAGTGCGCGCGACGGGCTTCCGCGAAGTGATCACCAAGGACATGGTCGTCGCCGCGCGTCAAACAGTGCGCGCCGATGTGAAACTCGTGATGGGAACTGCGGCGGAACAGGTCACGGTCGTGGCCAATCCTGAACTCATCAATACGGAGTCCCAAACGATTTCTTCCAGCTTCGACAGCAACGAAGTGCTCAATCTTCCGGCCAATTACCGCGGAGCCGGCAGCACCAGCCCTTATAACCTGCTGGCTTATCTCCCCGGTGTTACCGGCGACGGAGGCGGCAACATCTCGGTCCAGGGAGCAGGGACCAATCAAGCCGAGTATTCGATGGATGGCATCAGCACAGACGATATCCGTTCGGCTGGCCCCCAGAGGGAGATGTTCCTCTCCGCGGAAAGCATTGCGGAAATGAAGGTGCAGGGGTCGGGCGGCGGAGCAGAATATGGCAACCCGGCGGACATTACGACGACCAGCAAGTCCGGCACAAATGTATTTCATGGATCCGCATTTGAGTATTTTCAGAACAAGGCTCTGGACGCTACGCGAATGACCGTGCCGCAGGTGGCTAAGCCTGCCAAGAGCGCAAACGATTTCGGGGGTTCCTTCGGCGGACCGCTATGGGGGAAGCACACGTTTTTCTTTGGCGATTACGAAGCCATGAGGTATAGGACTCAGACGGTTCAGCAAAATACTGTGCCCAGCCAGGCCATGCGGAACGGAGATTTCTCCAGTCTTGCCGGTGTAACTGTCCATAACCTTGATGGAACGCCCTTTCCGGGTAACATTATCCCAACGAGTAGCTTCGATCCGAGAGCAGCATTGATTCTCCAGTTTTATCCGCTGCCAAACCAGGGGGGCGTGAACAATTTTGCGTTCGACAACTACACAATAAACGTTCCCAATCCTATTCTTTCCGATCAGTTCGATATTCGCATCGACCATACGATTAACACGAAGCAGAGTGTTTTCGGCCGCTGGAGCTACAAGAATACAAGGCGGGTCAACCCTTCTCTTCTGGCCCTTCCCGCGGAAACCGATTTCGAACATGACAATCAAGTCGTGCTCGCGCACAACTATGCCATTACTCCAAACCTGATCAATGAGCTGCGCGGAGGAATCAGCCGCAGGCAGAATGGCGGGGCCTTTCCGCTCGATGGGCCAGCCTTCATGCAGAAAATGGGACTGAATTCCCAGCAACTGGGGCCTTTCCCTCCGGGAGGTTTCCCCGACTTTGTTTTCGAACCTCGGGTTGGCATCGACTCCATTTTTCACACCCGGCCTAATCCGGAGCTTTCCTACAATTTCCAGATCAATGAGAACCTGACCTGGATCAAGGGGAAGCACACGATGAAGTTTGGCTTCGATCTTCGCAAGCTTCACCTGGTCACAGCCTGGTACTCCGGTTCCTCGCCGGCGGACGACTATGGAGACTTCTTCTTTAATGGGAATTACACGGGGAATAATTTCGCCGACTTCCTACTTGGAGTTCCCTACTACACGTATGTCACCCACACTCCACCGAGGAACATCGATGGCAGCACCACTCACTATTACGGTTACGCGGCGGACACGTTCAAAGCCACTCAAAAACTGACGTTGAATGTTGGCCTAAGGATTTCGAGAATACCGCCGCTCTACGATCCCATTAACCTGACCAACTTCGATCCCAGCGTTCCGGTCACGGGGCGCGTGATCTTTTCCTCGGACCCCAGGTCCCTGGCGGCAACGCAGCCTCTGTGGGCACAGGCCGTCAACGTCTGCAACTCACCAAACAATGTCAATCCCAGTCCCGGCCCGCCTCCCTGCACTCCCTTCCTGACCTCTCAACAGGCGGGCTGGCCGAAAGCGTTGCGCAACGTTTACACCAACTTCACTCCTCGCGTCGGTTTTGCGTATCGGCCCTTTGCGAACAATAAGACAGTTATTCGCGGCGGTGCTGGCATCTACGACGTTACGACCTTAGGGGCGGTATTTTTCTCCGTGGCAGGTATCCACGACGGCTTCCAGGCTAATTATGCAAATGCTGGGTTTGGCCAGCCGGGGTACTTCCAGTTTCCCAATGTCCAAGCCCCCAACGGGCTCCTGTTGCATACACAATCATTTTTCACTGCGAATCAGCGGGACAAGAAGGACCCGTACAGTGTCGAGTGGAACCTTTCGGTCGAACGGGTAATTCATGGTAATACTTCCCTGCGGGTGTCGTATATTGCGAGCCGTGCGAATCAACTGACCTGGGCCCCGAATCTCAATCAGCCGCTTCCAACGACGGCCCCTTATGACCAGGGCAACCCCAATCCAATTCCGTTTCCAGCTTGGAGCAAGGTCAGGATGCGTGCAGCCGGGGCGATCAGCACCTATGAATCGATGCAGACCGAAGTGATCCACAAGTATTCTCGCGGGCTCACGTTACAATCTACGTGGACTTGGGCACGCAACCTGTCGGATTCGGAGTCGTGGCCCGGTTCCGGCTTTGACGGGGAAATTACGGGCGATACGATGAATCGGTTCAACCTGCGGGGGGACTACGGCAATGTCGGCGGCACCCGCAAACATCGCTGGATCACCACGCTGGTGGATGAGATTCCTGTCGGGAAGGGGCGCCGGTATCTCGGTAACGCCAATGGTGTAGTGGACGGACTCCTGGGAGGCTGGCAGCTCAGCACGATTTTTCTGGCTGAAACTGGCCCCTTCGAAACTCCCTTCATATTTTTTGATTCCACTGGCAACGCTCCATTTGGCGGCTTTAACCGGCCTGACCTGGCGGGCAATCCCAACAACTTTAACCACACTAGCACGCAGTGGTGGAATGCCAACGTATTCGCCTGCCCCGGTCGCACCCCGGGACAGGACCTCCAAAGCAACGCCCTTGCTTGCCCGACCCAAGACGCGTCCGGCAAGGCGTTACCGCGAGCTGGCCGCTTTGGCAACGCCAGTGTAGGGTCTCTCGTTGGCCCGGGGACCGCTACTTGGAACCTCGGCCTTAGCAAGAGATTCCGGGTGACAGAGCGGATCGCATTCAAGTTCGAGTCTAGCTTTACCAACGTCCTGAACCATCCAAACTTCGATGATCCGCGCCAAAATCTGACTGAGAGTGTTAACGGCCAAGGTACATTCGGAAAGGTTCTCGCCACTCGCATCGGTGACGCCGGCGGAAATCGTGTCGGGCAGTTGGCACTGAGGATTGAATTTTAACCACCGTTCAGGTTTGCCAACCCTGATCCAGAGCGCGAGAAGAGCCCATCTCCGGCTGGGCTTTTCTAAGTCGAGGCGAAGTGCATTGGGGGGCGTCAGGAACACTTTGGTTTCGACTGACAATCTCCCGTTTTTCTGTTCGAGCAAACTGGGCGAGGAGGCCCGGCCCGAACTGCAAAAATAAAAATCGCAGTTCAGGCTATTCTCGAAATAAATGTGACGATAGCAATCGGAGTTTCCGTAGGCAATAGCAGGAAACAGACAACCAGCGAAGCAGAAGAGCAGCGAGAACCTGAGGCGCAACAACTTTCGTAGCGAGACTTGCCAAGTGTGGGTCATAAGTTTTTACGGAACGATTTCCACCGCGGCCGCCGTGCCATGCGCCGAGTCTGGGCTGATCCAGACGCTCAACTTGGCGGTTTCGACGGCAAACTGATTTCGGTCATTCCACATCGCAAAAGCATCGGGCCCCAGGTCGAATGTTACCCTCTTGGTTTCGCCGGGAGCCAGGGCGACGCGCTGGAATCCCTTCAAGGCACGCACCGGCTGGGCGACGCTGGTCCCTTGGAGCCGCACGTACAGCTGCACGACTTCTTCAGCAGCGCGTGGACCGGTATTCGTAACCTCAGCGCTCACCGTCAAAGCCGGATGGTGTGCGCCGCCAGCACCAAGCATGGCGTTGAGACTCGAAGCTTTCAGTTGGTTCCTGCTGACTTCGGTCGCGCCGTAGCGCAAGCTGGTATAAGAAAGACCGTAGCCGAACGGAAACTGCGGACTGTTCTGCTCATCGATGTAGCGCGATAGATACTTGTCGTCGCTGGGAGGCTTTGTGGGGTCGGTATTGTCGATGGGACGGCCGGTGCTCAAAGCATTGTAGTAGAGAGGCTCCTGTCCAACACTGCGCGGCCAGCTCACCACCAGTCTTCCGCTTGGATTGGACTCACCATACAGCGTTCGCACCAGGACCGGCCCCGCTTGGATGCCCGGGAACCAAGCGGCCAACACTGCCGGAACATGATCGAACGCCCAAGGCAGCGTGAGTGGGCGTCCGCTGAACAAAATCAGAACCACCGGCTTGCCTGTGGCCACGACGTTCTCGAGCAGTTCCTGCTGGCGTCCGGGTAATCCCAGTTTTGACCGCGAGGCGGCTTCGCCGCTCATCCCGGTATCCTCGCCGAGCGCCAGCACCACGACGTCTGCCTCTCCAGCGGCGGCCACAGCCGCAGCCTGGTCTTCATCGGTTCCACCCGTGATGTCAGCGCCCCTAACGCGAAACAGATGCTGTTCGCCGACATGTTTGGAGAGTGCAGCGCGGAAAGAGATCAGATCCTCGTTCCGCTCCAGCTTAGCCAGCGATTCCATGTTGGGCGGGTCGTCGGCCAGTGGCCCGATCAGGGCAATGTCGTGAACGTCGCTTGAGAGGGGAAGGATCGGAGCATTATTCGGCCCCGGAGTATTTTTCAGCAATACAAGAGATCGCTCGGCAGCGGTTCGCGCCAGCGAGATAGCCTCCGGCCGCAGCATAGCCGCTGCTTCGTGGACTTCATCGGTGTAGGGGTGGTCGAACAGACCCAACGCGAACTTGAGGCGCAAGACGCGACGCACGGACTCATCAAGACGCGCTTGTGAAATCTGCCCCGAGCGGACCAATCGAGCGAGATGATCGTGATAAAGGCTGCTGGTCATGTCCATGTCAACGCCGGCAAGAAAAGCTTTTCGCACGGCCGTCGGGCCGTCGTTGGCGAGGCCATGAGCAATGAGCTCTCCAATCGCTTCCCAATCGCTGTCAACTACACCGCGGTATCCCCATTCCTTGCGTAGAACCTGCTGAAGCGTAAACGGATTTGCGGAGGCAGGCATTCCGTTGATCGCGTTGAATGCACTCATGATGGTCGCAGCTCCGGCGTTTACTGCAGCATGAAAAGGTGGGAGATAAAACTGGCGGAGCGTGTGCTCGGAAATTTCTGTGGCGTTATAGTCGCGTCCACCTTCAGCAGCTCCGTACCCGACGTAATGTTTCGCGCAGGCCGCGATACTGTCGGGCGCATCAAGACGTGCGCCCTGATAGCCGCGCACGTAGGCTGCCGCCATTTCCGACCCCAGGAACGGGTCCTCTCCCGCGCCTTCCGCTATGCGACCCCAGCGGGCGTCGCGCGCAATATCCACCATGGGAGCAAAGGTCCAGCGAATTCCGCTCGCCGAGGCCTCACGAGCGGCAGCACGGGCCACTTGTTCCACCAGAGGTGGATCCCAGGTTGAAGCCAGGCCCAGGGGAATCGGGAATTCGGTCCGGAAGCCGTTGACGACATCCAGCCCGAAAATGATAGGAACATGCAATCGCGACTTCTCCACCGCGATGCGCTGGAGCGCGTTGGTCTCTTTCGCCGTAGCGATATTGAGCAGGGCTCCGATTTGCCCTTTGGCGATCATGTCCTGGTAGTCCGTTCTTCCGGTGCTGGGGCCGGTTGGCTGACCGGCTGAATATTGGACTAGCTGGCCCACTTTTTCCTCAAGCGTCATCTTGCGGAGAAGAGCCTCCACCTTGGCGTCGAGGCTGGGGTCATAAATGCCGCTGCGAACCGGAACTCTTGGATGAGGGCCGGAGGCGATCCCGTGAGTTTGCGCCACCAACGGTTGCCAAATCAGAATGGAGTATAGGAAGATTGCCGCGGGTAGTCTTCGCATCGATCGGTACCAATCGCTCCAGTCTTGTGCAGAGCGGCAAGTCTCAACTCAGGCGTGCTGGTGCTCTTCCCGGCGGAAGTTTTCGGTTAGGTGTTCGCGCGTCCGCAGCCTAACTCCATTATGCTAATCGTGGTCGTTTTGTCCGTGCAGTTCAGAAATACGCTCGCGTCGCACACATAGCCTCGGGATCAATGTCCACGTAGTTGGTATCTGACCGTAATGACGGCGCCTGCGCGGTGAAACTCACGGGAGTGGGATACCTTCGCTTGATTTCGCGCTTGTACCCTGAACCAAATCCCTGCGCTTGAATCGCGTACCATGGAAATTCCGTGCAACCACCGCCGGGATACACTGAATACCCACGAATAAATCTTTCTTCACGCGGTTTTTTAAGGTTCTGCCAGCGTGGCATCCACACCACGGTATTGTTGCCGACGCTGTCCCGGAAACTTGGTTGCCCGAGCAGTTGCGGCAAATATCCGCGGGCGGACTCTCCATTTGAGGTGGTCGCGACGGGATAAACTGCGTCTCCGGCTTCCACCTCTGAAAGCTTCGGGACGCAGAGAACACTGCTGAAGGGGGACCTGCCGAACTTGGCCCCCGGGTCAGCATGCCGCTGATCATGTATCCATTCACGGGCATTACGGGGAACGTTGCCGGAACGTTGGCCATGCCTACCGCGATTCCATTCTTCGAGAGAACGGACCAGAAAGAATGGTGCGCACGGCAATTTGCGCAGGGTGAAAAATTCTCCGGCGTTGTAGGTCGGTCTTGTCCTGCCATCCATTGCCCCTGAACCGAATCATCTAGAGGTATGGGCCGGACAGATTCTCTCCGAAAGTCCTGACGTGTGCAAGCGGCGGCTGGCCCGTTGCTCATCGAGGCCGGACCGCGTTGGGTAGCAAGCGTGTGAATGCCAACGTTGGTAGCTCCCGTCAAAGCGAGGAGTATAATCATGGAGCCTATTAGCGAATCATCCGGCGGACTTCAGCTGGCTGGTGCAATCGTGCGAAGACCGCACCGGCCACTGGCTTTGTCCTATCGCGCCCTACCATGTTGGCTACAACCCAAGTTAAACAGCGTGCGAGCCGACGCCTTCCCTAACCAGTACATCGCTTACGACAAGGTGCTGGGCACAATCCTGAAACACGTGGACGAAAACACCTATGCCTTCATCGTTTCCGATCACCGCATTAAACCGCTGCGTGAGTTCGCGGAGACGAATCCGCATGCGCACATGGACCACGAGAAGACGACTCCGGTGATTGCCAAGCACGACTTCGCCGACGGCGATGATGTTCCCGGCTCGTTCTTTGCCATGGGACCGGGAATCAAGCACGGCCTGCGGCTGATGGGTTTCGAGGCTTCCGTTTACGACATTGCGCCTACGATTCTGCACATATCGTGTCGAGCCGCCAAAGCAGATGCGTGGACACGTCGAGATCTTTGAGACCCCTGAGAACGAGATCGCAAAAGAGTAGGGCGCGTTTGTATTACAGCGGCCGTTTGAATCGCAGGACAAGAACCAGACTTTTCAGGATGAGAACCAAGTAAGAAACTGCTTGTTCAGGGTTGCCGGTTTCTCCGCAGCGTTCTGGCTCGGCTCACCGCCCGTTCCGCCTCCTCTTTCTTGCCCAACCCGGAATAGATTTGCGCGAGAGATTCAAAGACTTCCGCATTATCCGGTTGCGACTTGGAAAGCAGTTCCAACTGTCGCAAGGCCTCAATGAAATTCCCGGACACTATCTGCGCCCTTGCCAGGCAGAGTTGCGCTTCCGCGTTCTGCGGTTGCAGCAAAAGCGCAGCTTCAAACTGGTCTTCGGCTGCCTTCGGATCTTTCAAACCCAGGTAAACTTGGCCGAGCAGGAGGCGGGCGGGAAACTGTGAGGGAGTAAGTTTCAAACTAGCTTCCAGCGCCTCACGAGCGCCGGCTAAATCACCCACTTCTTTCAGGGCTTGGCCTTCGTAGAACGCAGCGGTCGCGTCATCGGGACGAATCTCACGTGAGTGTTTCAGATGCTCGGCAGCCTTTGCGTAGTCGGCCGCATGCAACTCCAGCTCTCCAAGTTGGCGCAGCGCTGTCGGCGCTTTGGGATCAAGCTCCAGTACTTTCTCCAACGCAGCGCGCGCCTCGCCGGAGCGTCCGTCCTCGGATGCGATCATCGCCTTATGCAGCAGGTTCTGTTCTTCAATCTTGTCCTTGGGATCGGGTAGAAGCGAAGGTTCAGGCACGTTGGTTGAGCTGCTGGCGTCCGCGCCGCCTAAGTATCCCAGCGCTTTTAGCTCGTCGAGCGTACTTTGGCTAACCGATCCGGCAGAGGGCGCTCGAGAAGGCAACTTGCTCTTCAAGTCTGAGAGCCTGGCGCGAAACTTTTGCACAGTCGCGTCCCACGGCGCGTAAGTATTTGTTAATTCCCGCGGGTCGGGGCGCAAGTCGTAGAACTCCGGTCTAGGCGCTTCGATAAACTTGAATCCTTCGCCCCGTACCGAGCGCAAAGGCGCCCAGCCAAAACGCAGGGGGTAATCACTCTCGCCGAAAACTGTCCGGCCGGTGGTTTCGGGTGTACCCGCGAGGGCAAGATACGGAATCAACGACTCCCCATCGAGCCGCTTCGGCGGAGAGATCTTCAGGAGCTCGATTACTGTGGGCAATATGTCCGTGGTACGGACTTGCGCCTCCACCACGCTGTCGGCCTGCCTCTGACTCTGGAACTTGATGATCAACGGAACGTGCGTAGTCGAATCGTAGAGAAAAATACCGTGCGTTTCCTCGTGATGCTCCCCCAGTCCCTCCCCGTGATCGCCCACTACAATCACGACTGAATTCCCATACCAGCCCTTTTTCTTCAGATACGCCACAAAATCTGCCAGCGCCGAGTCCGCATAAGCGATCTCACCGTCGTACAGACGGTCTTTGTACATTTGTGAGTACGGTGGAGGCGGGTCGTAGGGATCGTGTGGATCGTAAAAGTGGACCCAGACGAAATGTGGACCCGCGGGATGGGTACTCAACCAAGTCTCCGCATGTCGCGCCACGTCTCTGCCACGGCGCTCCAGGCGCCCCCATCGCGATTTGTTCTGCGCAACTTTGGGGAAGTTATCGTAGAAATCAAAGCCGCGATCCAGCCCAGGCGCAAAGTTCTGACTGTCGAGAACGACGGAGCCAATGAAAGCACCGGTGTGGTAGCCCTGCTTCTTCAGCAAATCGGCCCAAACCGGGAATGTGCTCGCCAGACGCACAGCGAAGTCAGTGACGCCATGCGTGCTGGGCAACAGGCCAGTGAGGATGGAAGTGTGCGAGGTGTTTGTAATCGGGCTGGGTGTGAAGGCTTCCGCAAAACGGACACCATCTTTAGCAAGGCTGTCGAGCGCCGGAGTTTGAATAGGCCCGTAGCCATAACAGTGAACGTGGTCGGCGCGCAGCGTGTCAATTGTCACCAGAAAAACATCGGGTTGCGACGTTGGTTTTCGGGCGCTCTGGGCGCAAAGGCCGGCGGCCCAAGTCATCCACAAAATGATCAGCCTCTTGGCAGCCTGCATGCCACTCAGACTAACACGGGGCAAAGAATGGTAACCACGCCTACCCTGCGCTACCTTAGTCTTTCGCCAAGAGTGCCGCCATGGTTGCCGCAATCTGGCTTTGCGTTACGGCCGGCGTATGTTCCCGCTCCCCCAGGGGTTGCCTGTTCGGACCAAGCACTCCAATCCAGATATTTTCAGACCCCTTGCGGTCCGGGCCATGATCCTTCCATTCCGTTAGTCCGCCGCCTCGCCCGTGGTTCGTGGCAATGATGAACGTCGTCTTATCGTGATAAGCCGGCATCAACTGCATGGTATTCCAGAGCTGCTCCACAAATTTATCCAACTGATGTGCAGCCCTGAGCACCAAATCGTAACGTCCACTGCGCGCCTCTTCGTCGGTTTCACCATACTCAATGAAAAGCACTCTGGGCTGGTGCGGCCTGCACATAATCGAGCACAAGTGGCTGCAGGAACGCGTCGTAACGTTATCGTCCCAGAGTCGAGCGGTCGTGCCATAGAAATCATCTAGTTGTCCTCCAGAAGTCACGCCGCAGGGTGTCGATATTCTCCACGTCTCCATGTTCCTGGTTCATGAGCGAATTATCCGGCCCTTGGAAGAACGCTTGCCGTGGCAACCCATCCGTTACGATTAGAACGACATTGCGTGTCTTGAGTTCAGATGGGGGTTTAGCTTGGCCAGCAACGTTTATCCCTAGCGCCAAGGAAACGAGCAACTCGATCATGCAAACAATTGTCCGGTGGATCTTCATATTTTTTCTCTTATGAACGAGCACTTTGGCTCGCGATCTTGTCAAGCCCACATGTCAGAACTTGACGCGGTGAAGAAGAACCACCAATTTTTCTTGATCTGCCGGTCGCTCCAATCGAATCGATACAAAAACTCATTTGCGCGGCTGCGATGTTGCCACACCGCGAAACAATTACAACGCTTCGGCAGTGTGTCTAAGAAAATTGATGGTGATCGGGGACGCAACAACTTTTTTGACGAAGTTCGCCGCGTCAAGTCTAAAATGTATCCGCCTGAAATCATGGGCGCGGGAGCGGCGCGCTTTGAGTTCGACAACGACGGACGCCTGGATATTTTCCTGGTCACAATGGGGCGGTCTACAGCAAAGTGGAATGGAAGCGCGATGAGTCGGCAGGCCGCTGCTTAACTCCAAAGAGAGGGGACCCATCGTTCTATGAAGCCTCAGAGGATCGTATTCGTGCTTGCAACGGCCATCTTGTTCTTGTTCGCCAGAGCATATTCGCGGAGTGAACAATTCGAGAACAATTCCTCCTTGCCCTCAGCCGAGTCCGTTGAAGCTTTCCTGGGCCGCTGGGATTTGACGTTGAAGGCACCGGATCGCGAGTATCCTTCGTGGCTGGAACTTCGTCAGGAAGGCGGCCAATTGAAGGCCGACTTGGTGAGCCGTTGGGGAAATGCAAGACCGCTTCCAAAAGTTGAGCTTTCAAATGGCCGCCTCACTTTTGTTTCTCCAAAAGAAGAGGAAGAACGGCCCGACGATATGGTCTTTGAAGGAACGCTCACGGGTAAGACTCTCTCGGGGAGCACGACCGGACCCGATGGGACCAAATGGCAATGGAACGGCGTGAAAGCGCCCGCGCTGAAGCCAAAAGGATCGCCAAAATGGCAGAAGCCGATTCCCTTGTTTAATGGCAAAGACCTGACGGGGTGGACGCAGGTTGCGAGTGAAAAGCAGTGGAAGGTGGAAGGCGGCAACCTGGTGACTCCTGGAAACGGTCCGGAGCTGATCAACAACTTCAAATTCGAAGATTTGAAGCTGCACGTGGAATTTAACTGCGCCGCGAATTCCAACAGCGGCGTTTACTTGCGCGGCCGGTACGAAGTTCAGATCGAAACCGATTCCATCGAGGAACCGCCCAGCCACCATATGGGCAGCGTATATGGTTTCTTGGCGGCTTCGCCGGAGCTGCCCCGCAAGCCGGGAGTATGGCAGAGCTTCGATATCACGCTGATCGGACGTTGGATCACCGTCGTTCGAAACGGCCAGACCATCATCGATAACAAGGAAATTCCGGGCATTACGGGCGGCGCCCTGGACAGCCACGAAGAACTCCCGGGACCCATCTATCTTCAAGGAAGTGAAAAAGGGCACGTAGCCTATCGCAGTATCGTTATCACGCCAGCGGAGAAGTAACACTGATGAGCACGCGACGCTACGGCGGCCAATGACCCACTTCTTGCGCGACATCCTTCGACAGCCGAACGAGTTAAAACGGACAATCGACTTTCTGTTGGGAGCGGGCCGGCCCGCATTGGACGCGGCGACGACTGCAATCCGCAGCGCTCGCCATGTCTACCTGACTGGAATTGGCAGCAGTTGGCACGCGGCATTGTGTGCCGGGACTCTGTTCAACCTCGGCACCAGCCCGGTGTACCTGTATGACGCAGCAGAGTTGCTGGAGTTCGCGGAATTTCCAACCGATGCTGTGATCATAGTGATTTCGCGTAGCGGGCGCAGCGTGGAAATCGTCAAACTGCTCGTGAAGGCGCGCGAGCGCGGAGCGAACGTCATCGCCATCACCAATTCCGCGGAGGGACCGCTTGCGCGAGGTGCACTGATTCCCATCGCAATTCCCATCGAACTGGACCACGCGATTTCTGTCAACACGTATTCCACATTGGCCGCGACTGCTGGAATTCTGGCGAGCGCCGCTGTCGGAACATGGAGTGCAAGCCTTGCTGCCACGCTGTCAGCTTCATGCGCAAAGACCGATGCCGCCATTTCGAGTTGGCAAGCGCAGGTTGCAGACACGGCCTGGCTTGCACCGGGAGCCGTTACTTATTTTTTGGCGCGCGGATGCAGCATTGGCAGTTGCCAGGAGGCCAGGCTGCTTTGGGAAGAAGGCGTGAAATCGCCTGCGACGGCAATGAATACGGGCAGCTTTCGTCACGGTCCGCAGGAAATGGTTGCGGCGGGCGCGCGATTCGGAATATGGATCGACGCGGAACGAATGCGCGGGCAAGACTTGGCGGTGGCTCGCGATCTGCGGAAACTGGGTGCCGCGGTGATGCTGATCGGCCAGAATGTTCCGCAGGATGCGGGTGACCTTGTGTTTCAGTTACCGAGCGTGCCGCCCGGCTGGCAATTTTTGATCGACATTATTCCCGCTCAGCTCGCAGCAGAAAAGCTGGCGCGGCTCTCGGGAGTGGATAGCGACACGTTCCGTTATTGTTCCTTTGTTGTGGAAGACGAGTACGGTTTGTTGCCGGAAGAAAGCAGTTCGCCGAATGACAAGAGGTAGTATGGCTTCAGCGAGTACCAGCAAAAACGGGGGAAATCAGATTCGACAGGAAAAATTGTGATTGGCGCCGTCGACATCGGGGGAACAAAGATAGCTGTCGGGATGGTCGACGATAGCGGGAAGGTGCTATCGAGGCTGGAGTCTCCAAGCAACGCTCCAGGCGGGTACGCAAAGGGACTAGCGCAGATGATTGACATGCTGCGCCGGACCTCTCAGGATGCCGGCGCAGAAATTTCAGGCATTGGAATAGGCTCCACTGGAGTGGTCCATCCGGGAAGCGGCGCATTTGGGGATGTAGATTTACTGCCGGGATGGCAGGGAAATAATCCTGTGCAAGACCTGGCGCGCGAATTCAAGGTGACGGTCGCGCTCGAAAACGATGCCGACGCTTCTGCGTTGGGCGAAGCAGGCTGGGGCGCAGGGAAACTCAAATCGCGGTTGATTTACGTCACGGTGGGCACAGGCATCGGTGGAGGAATTATTTTGGACGGACAGCTCTATCGCGGGGTGGATATGGCGCATCCCGAAATCAGCCACCATGTGATTGATCCGTCGGGACCGGATTGTTCGTGCGGCTATCGAGGTTGTTGGGAATCGCTGGCGACCGGACCGGCGATGGCCGCATGGTTCAACGCGAATGCGGCGGGAGATCCACGCTCTCCCGAAAACTTGACCGCCGCACAAATCTGCCAATTGGCGAAACGTGGAGAGGAGTTGGCTATGCGAGCGGTAGACCGCGAAGCCTACTACCTGGGTCTCGGCGTGGCTAATCTGATCAATCTATTCGTCCCGGACATGATCGTCTTGGGTGGCAGTGTGATGAAGAGCGCGGTGCTCTTTCTGGATGGCATCCGCAAGGTCATTCGCCAAGGTTGCAGGTTCGTTCCTTATGAAAAGGCGGAACTGGCACTGGCTTCGTTGGGAGAGGACGCCAATCTTATAGGTGCGGCGGGGGTCTGGCACCATCGCTTCAGGCAGGGAGTTGGCCGGCCTTCGTGACCTACCGCCGCGAGCGGCGGCCATTTGCAAAGATGGGCTGCTGTTCAAGACCCGAAACGGTACGCCTCACTTGCACGGCAGTCTCGAAGCGCGTTGGCTTACAGAGCGCCTCAAAGTGATGGGGCTCGATGAGCCGGGCATGGGCTGGCACGCCTTCTGCAGATTCAGGAAGACGTGGCTGCGAGGAAAGCGATGCCAAGAGGACATCAACAACTTCTGGATGGGATACAAGCCGAAAACAATGGCAGAACTCTATTCCCGCATGAACCAACGGACGCGCACTCACTTATCTCTCGACAAGGATACTCCGATCCCTCGGAAGGTCCGGCCTCCAGAGCTCGGAAAGGTGGTGGAGCTTCCGCAGGTCGGCGGCGGGCTGGGCGCCAACGATGGCGCCCGGCTACTCGACCAAGTGCCCACCCAACACGGCCACCCGGGTCAGAAGCCCATTTGGGCGCGGCCTAGGTCGGTTAGATCCTGCTCGGTTGCGCGACCCTTGAAGTCGACTTCGAAATCCATGGCGGCGAAGTCGGGGGCTGAACACCCTTGGAGGAAGGCTTGTTTTTGTTTCGGAAGATAGGCGCGATTCTTCGGGCAGTCTGGGGCAGAGCCGATGTAGATGACACTGGCGTATTCGCTACCGGCGTGCTCGTCGCCGACGGCATGGCAGATGTCCGTGTGCCAGAACACTGTGTCGCCGGGCATGACCTCTGGGACGGAGACCAAGCCGGCGATGAGATCGGGATGCCACTCCGGGCTGACGCCGAGCGCACGGCCGGGGGCCGCACCGCACAGATCAGCCTCGTCCACATCGTCCTGAAGCGCGCGAAGGAGCACGTAGGCGATGCCCTCCGTGATGGGGATGAGGCGGAGAGTGCCGTCTTTCGGCCCTTGGCGTGTGAGCGCCGTCCAGCCCTGGTAGGTGCGGAACATGCTGCACACCGCGGGCGACGGAATCTCCTGAGTGTTCAGCCGGTGCGTGGCGTCGAACGGGTCATAGCCGCGCCAGTCACCGGCGAAGATGTTCTCGTACACCTGCTGATAGCCGGGGTCGATCCAGCGCTCGACGGTGCCTGCATCCATGTGCGGGGAAAGCCCAAGCGTCTTGTCCCCGGGCTGACGGCGGCGCACACGGTCGGCGTAGGTGCACTGCCGGTCGGGATTGAAGACGCCTTCGTATTTCCACAGGCGATCGAGAAACGCACGCGTCTCGGCGAGCCGCGCGTCCTGCCGCGCCATTACCTGCGGCTTGGACCAATAAACGTTGAAGACTTGGGGCTTGCCGGATGTGAGCGCGGAGAAGTATCTGTCGAGGCTGCGCTTCTCGCCTTCGAGTTGTTCGTAATGGTTCGTCTCGAGGTACTCGCCGACTTGCGCAAACCAGTCGCGCGCAAGATCGGCGGGAAACACTCCGCGAACCACCGTGCAGCCGGTCTTGCGGATCGACTGACGGTGTGCCTCGGGGACTGTGTTGTTCCGTATGTCGCGGTAGTCGAGTTCGGGCACCACCGGGTGCCCAGCGGCGACCTCATTGCGGATGATGTCGACGGCTCGGGTGATGTGGTCCTTTACACTTGCGTAGGCGCGTCGCAAGGCCTCGCGACGCGGCGCGAGCTTGCGCTTGAACGCGATGATCTGGTCACTTACGTCGAAATCTGTACCCCCAGCCGCTGCCCTTCCGCCGGTGGCCATGGTTATCCCTCCTCCGAAGCAACTCCGCGAAGACACGATTCAGCGCCTGCTTCTGGCAATAGTCAACTGTAATTTAATACGAGTGAATGAAGAGCGATGTCTGAAAGGACTCACCGGTAACCAGACTACAAGTCCAAGTGCCAGGAAACCCTCCAACCCCGCTGGTCTCGCTGGCGGCAAGTCCGTTGTGTCGAGGACAGGGGAAGCGTACGATGCGCGGGACAGAGGTCCAATCGGGAATTTCTGACTCTCGGGGAGACGGACGGGACGTGCATGGCTTGCAGCGTCGCTCGGAAGGAGATCGATGAGTTCACGACCGGAAATTGACCGCCGTACCTTTATGAAAGTTGGCAGCGGAGTACTGGCGGCGGGCCTCGCGCCCTCGCTTGGGGCTGAAGCTAATCGGCCGGCGACTGGAGCTAGCCCGCTGGCGGGTGAAGCTAGGGCGCTCCGCGAAATGCCGTTTGCCGTCAAGTGGTACCCATTCACAGGTCACCCTAACTCGGACACCTGTTGGTCGCTTTCCGTCGGGCCCGACGGACGGATCTATGCGGCCGCTTGCGCGGAGAGCATGCCCGGGGGCGTAGTCAAGCCTGTCCGCTACAACGAACAGCGCGACGACCTCGACTACCTCTTCGACCTCGCCGAAAAGGTGGACGATCCCGGCGACTCAGGTCGTGCTTCGCAGTGCAAGATCCATTACAGCTTCGCGCCCTCGATGCACGATGGCGTCCTGTACATGGCGACACATCTTTCAGGCCCGCCCATCGATCTGCCCGTTTATTCGCCGTGGTACTCGTGGCACGACGCGAAGCGTTGCTTTCGCGGCTCCGCACTGCTCGCTTTCGACACCCGCACCGACAACGTTCTTTGGTGGGACACGCTCATCCCGAAGGAAGGCTGCCGCTGCCTACTGCACGATGAAGAGCGCGGATTGCTCTACGCCATGAGTTACCCGCGCGACCATTTCATCATCTATGATCTTCGCACCCGCAAACGACGCGACGTTGGCCGCATCAGCTCCATCAATCCTCAGGCTCTGTTCTTCGACAAACGGCATCGTGTCTGGACCAGTAGTGACTACGGACGTCTGGTGCGCTACACACCTGAGACGGACCGCTTGGAAATCTCTCCCGGTTTGCTGGCGCATGACCTGAACTATCAGACCGGCTGGCACAGCGTGTTTTATGACGTGGCGCCCTCGCCAGACGGCGAATGCGTCTACGCTTCCACCTGGTGTCCGAATCCGCGCCTGATGCGCATCTGGCCGAACGAGGGCGAGTGGCCGCGAGTCGAGGACCTCGGGCCGGCCACGCAACTTCGGGACACCAGTTTCCCAATTGATATGTACCGGGACCACTGCGGCGGGCTGACGTTCGGGGGCGATGGCAAGCTGTACTACGCGGCCTCGCGCTGGCGCGATTCGAAATATAACCCGATGCCCGAATCACGGAAACAGAATGAGGGCGTGGTCTGGCGCCTCGATCCGCAGACCCTCAAGCGAGAGGAAGTCGCTCGACTTGAGCATCCCACAGGCATGGCGCACTATGTTTCCCGCGGCGCTGTGGACCACAACGGCGATCTCTTCTTCGGCCACGTTGGAAATCACCCTTCCGGCATCTTCAAAGTCTCGATGCCGGCAGACCGCAAGCGGAGAAACGCGCACCTTCCGATTCGAATGTGGGGCTAAGGACGACCACGATGCAGACGAAATCCAGATTCGATCCTAATTCGCCGGAGATCAAGGCTTATCTGAACGAACTCGCGCACCAATTTGTCCGCGAGGGCACGATGGTGGCGTTTCCCACTTGCCTGCCCGGCATGACTACGCCGATTACCCACGACGAGAGCCGCATCACCGCGCTCGACATCAACTCCCAAGGCCATGTTTACGGTGGAACAAGCGGACGCCAGGCGCACCTTTTTGGAGCGGCGTTCCACGGGCTCACCGGCATTGTGCTGGATGCCGGGGCGGTCCCCGGTTCGACGAGCACGGAAGCCATTTGTTGCGGCGCGTCCGGCGTGATCGCCTTCGTGAACGGACTGCAGGGTGGCCGCGCCGTGGCCATGCCGCAGCTGGATCTCGCGGAGGACTGGATTCAGGAGTGGGGCCTCGAGGAACCGGTTCTCAAAGACCTCGGCGAGTGTGTTCCGGGAGAGCCCGTGGTTCACGCAATCTCTGCCCCGTCGGGAAAGTCCGTCGTCGGCGTAACCACGCGTCACTTGTTCACCGTGGATGTCGAGTCGGGACTGATTACTGTTGTTGAGGAAGCACCGGGTCGCGGCCATCTGGTCATGGGCCGTGCCGGAGTGTTCGGACAGGATGAGGGCTCGCGACTCTGGCGCTTCGATGTTGCCGCTGGCCACATCCGCCGTGCCGCCGTCCAACTTCCCGACGGTGAATGGACCGGCCCGCTTCGGTGGGCTCGCGATCGCCATAGCGGCCTGCTGTTCACGGCCGACGCAACCGGGCAGCTGTTCTCTTTCGACGAGAACAAAGGCTTCCGTGCGCTCGGAAGAGCGCATCTCGCGCCAGTCGGACCCCTGGCGGTAGTACCTGACGGCAGGCTCTTCGGCTTCTGCGGAGACGAGATGGCGAACCTGTTCTGCTGCGACACGGTGTCAGGCAGTGTCACCAATCTCGGGGTCGCCGCTTCGATTCTTGAGCAGCGCCGCTATGGCTACCAGTTCGGCGACGCCGTCGCCGGCCCCGATGGTGAAATCGTGTTCGGCGAGGACGATAACGGCGGGCATCTGTGGCTCTACTTTCCGAAAATCAAGGGCGTCAGCAGCACACCTTTGACACCATAGGGGACCCGAGGGTGTATGCCTCAATAGCAAATTCTTTTGTCCACCGGCAAGACAGCTGTCTGCCACGCCTTCGCGGGTTGGGCGCAACCCCTCGGTCAATAACCTGAGATGTTTGAGAAACGCAAAAAAAAGCAAAAAAAGTGCAAACTAAATATGGCAGTAGAACGTCTATAGCATAGGATATAGGCAGTCTATAGCCCAATCGCCGGAGGCAGAATGAAGGAACGCTATCGAAACCGAATCGAGCTGCTGCAAGGCACGCTCGATCTCCTTGTTTTGCAAACCCTTCTCTGGGGCCCACAGCATGGCTTTGGCATCAGCCGGACGATTCGCGCCAATTCCGGAGAATTGCTGCAGGTTGATGCGGGGTCCTTGTATCCGGCGCTGCACCGGCTCGAAAAACAAAAATGGATCGGCGCCGACTGGAAGATTTCCGAGAACAAACAGGAAGTGAAAGTGTACCGGCTGACGGCGGCAGGAAGAAAGCGGCTCACGGAGGAGCGCACGCGCTGGGAACAGATTTCGGATGCGATTGGCGGTGTTTTGAATCCGGCGAAGAAGGAGGGCGCGTCGTGAAACTCTGGTGGCTCTGGCGAAAACGGGGAGGAGAGCTGGAAAAGGAGATACGGCACCATTTGCAGATGGCAGCGAAGGAAGGCGAGGAAAGAGGTGCATCCGTTCGCGAAGCGGAAACGGGAGCGCGCCGGGAATTCGGAAATGTGGGCCTGGTGAAAGAAGTAACGCGGGATGCGTGGGGCTGGCGGTGGCTGGAAGATTTGTTTGAGGACTTGCGCTACGGGATGCGAAGACTGCGAAAGAGTCCTGGATTTGCCGTGACCGCCATCGTGACACTGGCTCTCGGTATCGGCGCAAATACGGCGATATTCAGCATCCTCGATGCTGCCATCCTGAAGCCTTTGCCGGTCAAAAATCCGGACTCGTTGGTGATCGTGGAATGGACGAACCGCCATTTCCCGGAAGGTGTGGAAAACATAAATGGCGACTTCCATCAGACTTCCGATGGACGCTTTCAGGCGTCCTCCATCGGCGCGAATTTGTATCGCAGACTGGCGCGTGAACAAACGGTCTTTACGACGCTCATGGGAATTGCGGACCCGAATTCCGTCGCACTTGCTGTCGATGCATTGCCTGCCGAGCAAGTGAGCGTGCAATACGTCAGCGGCAACTTCTTCCAGGGATTGCAGGCCTTACCGGTGATTGGGCGGCCGTTCCGCGACGAGGAGGACCGCGTCGGTCAGGAACCTGTGGTCGTCGTAAGCCATCGTTTCTGGATGGAGCGACTTGGCGGCGCGAAGGACGCGTTGAGTCACAACATGCGCATCAACAATGTGCCGGCTCGCATCGTTGGCGTGGCTCCTCCCGACTCCTTTGGTCTTAGAGCCGGTCTCTGGACTGACGTTTACGCACCGCTCGCGATGAGACTTGCATTTCAGCCTGATGAGAACGCCGCCGCTCCGCGCGGTGAAAACGATCGCGATTGGTGGGTGCGCCAAGTGGGACGCCTGAAGCCGGGAGTGTCAGAGGCTGCGGCGAAGACACAAATCGCCAGTCTGTTCCGGGAGGTGGCCGCGCAAGACATGAACACCGAGCCGTCCAAGGTCCCCGAGCTGATCACTTTGCCAGGCCGGCGAGGCCTTAGTGCGCTCGGCACCAATGACGCCAGCGCACTGTGGATTCTGACGCTGCTCGTTGGAGTGTTGCTGCTCATCGTGTGCGCCAACGTGGCGAATCTGCTGTTGTCCCGCGCGGTCGCTAGGCGGCGCGAGTCGGCCGTGCGCCTGGCGCTGGGAGCGACGAGACCACGTGTGTTTCGACAGCACTTGGTTGAGAGCGGACTGTTGGGCCTCTTGGGAGGGGCTGCCGGACTCGCGTTTGGATATTTGCTTTCGCGATCGATACATTCGTTGTTCGAGTCTGGCCGCGACGCGAGCAGTATGTTTGATCTTCATCTCGACCTGCGGGTTCTGGGATGCACCGCATCACTCTCGATCCTGACCGCACTTCTCTTTGGCTCGCTTCCGGCCGTGCAGGCTGCGCATGCTGAACTCAGCGACGCTCTCAAGGCGCAGGCGAGATCGGTAATTGGCGGCCGGCTGCGGCTGCCGCGGCTCTTGGTTTCCGTCCAAATCGCGCTGTGCTTGACGGCCTTGGTGGCAGCCGGACTTCTAGGCCGCTCGCTGGAGAACCTGAGGTGGCTGGATGTCGGGTTTGATCGCGAAAATCTTGCCTACGCTTCCGTGAATCCCGGCCAGGCCGGATATTCAGCGGAGCGCGTCGGACCATACATCGAGCGTGTGCGCGAAGAACTCGCCAGACTGCCCGGAGTCCTGCAAGTGAGTACGGTGGGGATCCGCTTGCTGTCGGGCAACGGAGATTTGTCGCGCGTGAGCATTCCCGGACGCCCAACTCCCATTGAGAAAGGTCTGGTGACACCGGCGGAGGCGGCAAACAGAAACTGGATCGGAGAGGGATTTTTCGAAACGCTGCGCATTCCTCTGGTAACCGGCAGGACGATTGAGCGGCGCGATCTCCGCCCGGACGCGGATGCAGTGGTCGTCGACGAGCTCTTTGTGAGGCGGTTTTTTCCAAACGAAAATCCTTTGGGACGCAGATTTGGATTCAACCCAAAGGACAATACTCGCTACGAAATCGTCGGTGTTGTGAGAAGTACCCGCTACAACAGCCTGCGCAGCGAACCAGTCCCGGCCGTTTACGAACCGTTTCTTCCAGATCCTCGAGATGCGACTCATTTCGCCATCCGCACAACGATTGACTCCGCCCGTCTGGCGCAGGCCGTTCGCGCGGCCGTTGCTTCCGTCGATCCGGCGGTGCCAGTCACCGAATTTCATACACAAAATGCTCTGATCGACCGGCTTCTGCGAACCGAGCGACTCTTGGCCGTCATGTCCGGAGCTTTCGGCATGGTTGCGCTGACTCTCGCGGCCGTCGGAGTCGGCGGCGTGCTGGCCTACGCCGTGGCCCGCCGAACAAACGAAATTGGAGTTCGCATGGCGTTGGGAGCTGCTGCCAGCGATGTGATTCGGATGGTGCTGCGCGATTCGGTTTGGATGGCGGGCATTGGAATTGTTATTGGGCTTCCATTTGCGTACGCCGTTGGCAGGATTTTGAAGGCTACGCTGTTCCACCTTGAAGCCTTGGATCCTTGGACGGCAGCTCTGTCGTTTTTCTCCTTGCTGGCGGTCGCGCTTCTTGCAGCTTGGCTCCCGGCGCGGCGGGCCATGCAGGTCGATCCGGTCGTAGCGCTGAGATATGAGTAAAGAAGTAATGAGGAAACGACGAAAGGCAGCGATCGCGGGAGTGCCGAATCCAGCGAAGAAGGAAAGCTAGCCATGAAGCAATGGTGGAATTGGCGGAAGCGGGAAAAAGAGCTGGAAAAAGAGATCCAGCACCATTTGCAGATGGCCGCAGGGGAGCGCGTAGAAAGAGGTGTGCCAGAGCGCGATGCAAGATCGGGAGCCAAGCGGGAATTCGGAAACGTGGGCCTGGTGAGGGAGGTGACACGGGATGTGTGGGGCTCGAGATGGTTGAGAGACGTCGCTGAAGATGCCCGTTACGGAACGAGGATGCTGCTGAAGAATCCGGGGTTCACGATCGTGGCCATTCTGTCGCTCGCGCTCGGCATCGGCGCCACAACAGCGATGTTCAGCGTGGTTTACGGCGTCCTGGTAAACCCGTATCCGTATGTCAATACGGATCGCATGGTGCATTTGACCGTTCAGGAAACTAGGGGCAACCCCCTCTTTATCAGCCTCAACGGGCCACAATTGCAACAGCTTCGGCAGGCCGGATCGGTAGAGAGCGTTGCGGCCATGCAAGGGTGGAATCTGACCACGACCGAAGGGGATCTTCCCGAAGACGTCCGGGCTGCGTATCTCACATCGAATTCATTCATCTATTTGGGCGTGCCGACCCTGCTTGGCCGTGGACTTCTGCCGTCGGATGCGCCAGAAGGTCAGGATCCCGAGAATGTGGCCGTGCTGGGTTATCAGTTCTGGCAGAGGCACTACAACGGCGATCCCGACATCGTCGGCAAGAAAATCCAGTTAGTCCATAAGAGCTACGAGATCATAGGAGTGGCCCGGCCGCGCTTTACCTGGGGCGACGGCGAAGTCTATCTGCCGCTCAAGCTCACGGCCGATCCGGCGCGCACATATTTTCCCATGACTCGGCTGAAGCCCGGCGTGACCCGTGCGGCGGCAAACGCAGAGCTGCAGTCGCTGCTCGAACAATTCGCAAAGCAAACCCCCAGCCACTTCCCAGAGCATTTCCATGTGACGCTAGCAGGATTGAACGACCACTTCGTAGAGCGGATCGGAGGGACGCTGTACCTCCTGCTTGCTGCCGTGGCTTTGTTGCTGTTGATCGGTTGCGGAAACGTCTCGATTTTGCTGTTGGCCCGGGGCACGGCGCGTCAGCACGAACTGGCGGTCCGCTCGGCGATCGGCGCCGGGCGGTCTCGCATCGTTCGCCAGTTGCTCACGGAAGCGCTGATGCTGTCGCTCGGCGGGGCCGCCATTGGAGTGGCACTGGCGAACGGCTTGGTGAAGCTCATCGTAGACTGGCTTCCGGAATTCTCATTTCCACACGAAGCCGCTATCAGCATCAATCTGCCCGTCCTGTTCTTCAGCGTCGGTCTCGCGCTGCTGACTGGCATCGTGTTCGGCAGCTCACCCGCTCTTCGATCCGCGCGGCCGGACCTGGCTCAGGTGATGCAAGCGAATACGCGCAAGACTACGGCTGGAGTCCGTGGCCG
>Ga0210410_10000460_pt1 | contig 45748 bp, 37 predicted proteins | sample IncBWC4MmetaG_FD_161058 | JGI IMG/M metagenome (GOLD analysis project Ga0210410, IMG submission 161058) | Forest soil microbial communities from Barre Woods Harvard Forest LTER site, Petersham, Massachusetts, United States - Inc-BW-C-4-M | ecosystem: Environmental > Terrestrial > Soil >...
CCGCGGCCCACTCACGCCGTCACCTCACGCACCGGGTTGCGCAGGCGGCCGACGCCGTCGACCTCGACCTCGACGACGTCGCCGTCGCGCAGCGAACGCGGAGGGTCCATGAACTCCCCGCAGCCCCACGGCGTTCCGGTCAGCAGCACGTCGCCGGGGTCGAGCGTGAAGCTGCGCGAGCAGAAGGCGAGCAGCTCCGCGACGCCGAAGACCATCTCGGCCGTCGTCGAGTCCTGCACGGTCTCGCCGTTGACGCGGGTGCGCAGCGCGAGCGCCTGCGGGTCGGCGACCTCATCGGCGGTGACGATCGCCGGACCCAACGGGCAGAAGGTGTCGAGGCTCTTGCCGCGGATCCACTGACCGTCGCCGAACTGGACGTCGCGCGCGGAGACGTCGTTGGCGACCGTGTAGCCGAACACCGACGCGAGCGCCTGCTCAGCGAGCACGTTTCGCATGCGCCGGCCGACGACGACCGCCAGCTCGACCTCCCAATCGACGCGCTCGGCGATCGCACAGTCGATCTCGATCACATCGCCGTCGGCGACGAGGCTGCTGGTGAACTTCGCGAAGACGAGCGGACGAGCCGGCGCCTCCATCCCCGCCTCGCGCACGTGGTCGGCGTAGTTGAGGCCGATCGCGACGATCTTCGCCGGCCGCAGCGGGACCGTCAGCCGCGCCCCGCGCAGGGGCTCTGCCCGCTCGGCGACGCGCAGCGGCGTCCCGCGCGCGATCAGCTCGCGCAGCGGGACGCCCGCGGGCACGTCGAGCGGCAGCAGCTCGCCGACGGACTCCGCGACGACCTGCTCGCCGCCGCTGTCCGTCAGCGCCGTTCCGATGCGCATACCTGTCCTCCCGTTGCCCTGACGACGTATCCAGGTCGAGAGGACAGCGCAGCCGGGTCGGGCAGCGCGGGCGCGCGCTGGATGCGGACGATAACGCCGTCACGCGCGGGGATCGCCAGCGACAGCTCGCCGTCGGCGCCCACGTCGACCGCCTCGCTGCGCTGGCGCGCGGCGTAGATCAGGAGATTGCGGCCTGCCGGCACGAGCGCGGGATCGAGCGCGAACGTCTCCACGACCGGCTCGACGTCATGGTTGATCGCGATCAGCACGAGCTCGCTGCGGCGGCGCATCAGCGCGGCGCAGACGCCGAACGAACGCGGTCGCACGGGAGGCCGCACGCCGGTACGGTCGTGCAGCGCGCGGAACAGCCGGGGGGTAGGAGCCGCATCGAGCGTCATCACACGGCCGCGGCCGCGGATCGCCGTCCCGGACCGCCCGCCGATGCCGAGCACGTCGAGCGGCCGTCCACGCTCGTCGCGCAGCGGGCCGGGCGCAAACAGGGCGAGCTGCGCGCCGCGCTCGACGTGGTGCAGCAGCGCGCGCTGGGCGACCGCCGACAGTCGCTCCCCGCCGGCGTAGACGAGCAGCGGATGACTGCAGTCCTCGTGCTCGACGTCCACGAGCGAGCAGTCGATGCCCGAGGCGTGCGCTGCGGCGCGCACGGGCCCGGCCTCCGCACCCCCGCTGCGCGACGAGAGCACGAGCGCCGTGGACGTCAGCCGCTCGAGCGACGGAGCGTCGCACTCCCCGAGCGCCGCCGCGACCTCCTCCGAGACCCACTCCGGGGCGTCGGCGGCGGCCGGCTGCCGCAGGCCCGCCGCCAGCTCCGGCCAGTCGCACGCGCCGGCCAGCAGCGCGCCGTACGCGCTGTGCCGTGCCTGGTGTCGATCGTGGCGCAGCATGTGGCTCGTGTCCGCGTCAGCCCCGTCCGTCGCCGGCGACCGGCGCGAGGCGCAACTCGAACGTCTCCGCGCCCTCCGGGACGGCCACCTCCAGGCCAGCCTCAGCCGGAGCGCCCACGGGCAGTCGCAGCGTGAGCGCGCGCGTGCGCAGCGAGCCGCCGAACGTCAGGTCGAGGCGCCCGTCGCGCTCCACGACGGCGACCTCGCCGCCGTCGTGCAGACGGAACCCGTAGGCCACCTCCCCCGCGCCGCCGGCCGGGAACAGGCGCAGCTCGAGCGGGAGGCGCTCCAACTCGGCCAACGGCGCCGTCAGGCCGACCGGCGCCTCGGCCAGCAGCGGCACGACCGAGCCGGCGCGGGCCAGCAGCACCGGCTCGCCGAGCGGCGCGGGGACGGCACCGCGGCGGCCGCCGTCGTAGCGCTCGCCGGTCGCGAAGCGGTACCACGCGCCGGCCGGGAGGTGGAGGTCGCGCGTGCGCGTGCCGGGCGTGAGCACCGGCGCGACGAGCAGCTCGTCGCCGAGCAGGTAGACGTCGTCCTGCCGCCGTGCGGCGAGGTCGTCGGGCTCGCTGAGCACCAGGTGGCGCAGGGTCGGCAGGCCGGTCTCGTGCGCCTCGTGCGCGTAGCGGTAGAGGTACGGGAAGAGCCGATTGTGGAGGCTCGCGAGCCGCCGCCACACGTCGATCGTGCGCTCGTTGCTGAGCGCTGTGACCGGCTCGGGGTCGAGCGGCTTGTGGCCGAGGTGGTCGCGCATCAGCGGCGCGAGCGCGCCCAGCTCGCACCAGCGGATCCACAGCTCCTCCGAGGCGTAGACGTCGGAGCCGTCGTAGGCGCCCACATAGCCGCCGATGTCCGGGCCCCACATGCTCGTGCCGGAGAGGCCGAGCGAGATCCCCGCGGCAAGCACGCCACCGATCCCGCGGTCCGGCGACCAGTCGGTGTGCTGGTCGCCCGACCAGGCGACCGTCGCGTACTGCGAGGAGCCGGTGTAGCCCGAACGCACGAAGACGGCCGTCTCCTTGCCGCAGCGCTCGCGCACCTCAGCCGAGGCGCGGTGGTAGAGCAGCGGGTACTCGTTGCGCATCTCCCAGCCGGTGCGCCCGTCGGCCGCGCGCACCTCCGCCGGCAGGTACTCGCCGAAGTCCTCCATCCAGCCGTCGTAGCCGTACTCGGTGAGGATGCGCTGCAGCAGCGACTGCCACCAGGCGACCGCACCCGGGTTCGTGAAGTCGATCATCGCCATCGGGCCGATGGCGATGTCGTCCGTCTCGGGGTCGCTCTCGACGCCGGGCATCAGGTAGACGTCGCCCGACTCGCGCTTGGCGAGGTAGCCCTGCTCCTCCGCCTCGACGTAGGTCGGGCGGCCCGGGATGAAGTTCGGGTTGAGGTAGCCGAGGACCTTGAAGCCGTCCGCGTGGAGCGCGTCGATCATCCCCGGGAGGTCCGTGTATCTGCCGGTCGGGTAGCCGAGACCCGAGCCCCAGCCGGAGTTCGTCTCCAGCTCGGTCTGGTCGTAGAGCCACACGGCCGAGACGCCCATGCGCTCCTCGCGCAGCCGCTCCGCCGTCGTCCGGATCGCCTGCTCGCCGCTGAGCGTCGTCTTCCAGACGCCGAGCGCCCACGGCGGCGGCAGGCAGGGCCGGCCGGTGCGCGCGGTGAACTGTCGCACCACGTCCGCGGGCGTCGGGCCCGCGAAGAAGACGACCGACAGCTCCCGCTGCTCGACGCTCAGCGACCAGGCGTCGGGCCGGTCGCTGCCGAGGCGGAAGGTCGCGCGCGCGGTGGTGTCCGCATGGACGCCCCAGCCGCGGCTGGAGAGCAGGAAGGGGACTGGCCAGTACGTCCAGTCGTGGCCCGGCAGCGGATCGTAGATCCCCTCCTCGGTCCAGTTGACGACCTCGCGCCCGCGATGGTTGCAGCGGGCGAAGCGCTCGCCGAAGCCGTAGCAGTCCTCGTCGTCGTCAAGCGGCCCGGCGATGTTGACCTCGACGACGGCGTCGTTCGGGGCGAGCGTGACGCCGAGCGCGATCGCACCGGCGGGATCGAACCGCAGCGTCACGTCGGCGACGGCCGCGCCATGGTCGTTCGTCGCGACCTCAAGGTGCAGCGTCTCGCCGTCGAGGCGCCACGAGCGAACCTCCGTCAGCCGGTACCAGCGGCGCAGGCGCCCGGTCGCGACGTAGCCGCCGTGGCGCGAGCCGTCGACGGCGTACGTGATCGCGTCGTAGCGCGCGCTCGCGTCGAAGATGTCCTCGGCCGGGCCGCCGGCGGGACCGCGGTGGAGCGTGTGGGCCCCGGCCCGGAGCGTGACGGCGAACGGCTGCGTGCCCACCTCGGCCCTCAGCGCGCCGAGCGTGGCGACGATCGCGTGGCCATCCTCCACGACCTCGAGTCCTGCTTGGCTCATCGGGCTCCTCCATCGGTGGTCGGCTGGCTCACGTGGCGCGAGAGGTACGTCGCGACGGCGCCGTCGCACAGCTCGGCGTCGCTCAGCTCGGCGAAGCGGCCGACGCGATAGGGCGAGACGTCGTCGCGCGTCGTGCCCGTCGTGACGAGCTCGGCGAGCAGGTGCGCAAGCCCCGGGCCGTGTGTGACGCCGGACTCGTTGCAGCCGGCGGCGACGTAGTAGCCGCGCAGATCCGGCGCCTCGCCGAGCACGTGGCGCCCATCGGGCGTGAAGGTCGGCATGCCGCTGGCGCGCGCGAGCGGGCGCAGGCGCCCAAGCAGCGGCAGGACGTCCGCGCTCTCGCGCGCGAGGCGCTCGTGGCTCGCGACGGCGTGGTCCGGCAGCTCGGCGACGTCGGGCGGCGCGTCCAGTGGCGGCCTGGAGGCGGCGGGGACGCTGCGCTCGACGGCGCCGACGAGCAGGCCGCCCTGCTCGGGCCGCACGTAGAGGACGTCGCGCTCGAGCAGCAGCAGCAACGGCAGCTCGTCGGAGACCTCCGGCGAGGGCGCCGTCACGAAGCGCGACTCGAGCAGCGGCACGGCGCCGACCGAGACGCCGTCGCGCGCGGCCAGCGCGTGCGCCCAGGCGCCGGCGGCGTTGACGACCACGTCCGCGGCGAGCAGCCCATCGGCCGTCCGCACGCCCGCGACGCGATCGCCGGACCGCTCGACGCGCTCGACGCGCGCGCCGAGGCGCACGTCCACCCCCGCAGCCGGCAGCCGCCGGGCGAGCGCCTCCATCGTGCGCGCCGTCGGCACCTGATGCGCCTGCGGCTGGAGGACCGCGCCGCGCACTGCTCCGGGCGCGAGGATCGGCGCGAGCGCGAGCGCCTCGGCCGGCTCGAGCCAGCGCACCTCGTCCGAGAACGCGTGCTCGCGCTCGTGCAGACCGCGCAGGACCGCCTCGCCGGCCTCGCTCAGCGCGGGCAGCAGCAGCCCGCGGCGGCGGACGCCGAGATCCGTCCCGTCCTGCTCCTGGACGCGGGCGTAGAAGCCGGTCGCGTAGTCGGCGAGCGTCGCCTCCAGCGCGCCTGCCCAGTAGGCGGCGAACCCCGCCCCGGCCGCCGTCGTCTGCGCGCCGAGCGCGCCGCCGGCCTCGAGCAGCGTGACATGCTCGATCCCCGCATCGCGCAGCTCGAGCGCGCAGCAGGCGCCGATCACGCCGCCGCCGACGACGACCGCCGTCGTCATGAGGTCTTCTCGCCGACCACGGCCCGGTCGGCCGGCGCCAGCACGCCGAGTGCGTCGCCCGTCGCGGGGTCGAACACGTGCACCTCGCCGGCGAGCGCCAGCTGGACGACGTCGCCGACGGCGATCGGGGCTCCCGTCGGCACCTTCGCGACGAGGGGCGTGCCGGCCTCGTCCGCGATCAGGCGATCGTCGCCCTGCGCCATCGAGTCGCTCGCCACCGCATCGGCCGACCGGGCGCGCGGCACCATCAGGCGGAAGCCGAGCAGGCGCTCGTCGCCAAGGTCCTCCACGACGTCCACCTCGACGCCGAAGGCCCCCGCCTCGGACGCCGCGGCGAGCCGCAGCGCGCCCGGTCGGATGCCGACGTCGACAACGGACGCCCCGGCGGCGTGCCCGCCGAGCGGGATGCGCAGCGGCCCGAGCACCGCGACGCCGTCCTCGACCGTGGCCGAAACGAGGTTCATCGGCGGGGAGCCCATGAAGGCGGCGACGAACACGTTCGCCGGGCGGCTGTAGATGTCCCCCGGAGGCCCGACCTGCTGAACGCGCCCCTCGCTCATCACGACCACCCGGTCGCCGAGCGTCATCGCCTCGACCTGGTCGTGCGTGACGTAGACGGTCGTCACGTTCAGGCGCGCGTGGAGGCGCGCCAGCTCGGCGCGCATCGCGACGCGCAGCTTCGCGTCGAGGTTCGAGAGCGGCTCGTCCATCAGGAAGGCGGCCGGCTCGCGCACGATCGCGCGCCCGAGCGCGACGCGCTGGCGCTGGCCGCCGGAGAGCAGGCCGGGTCGGCGGTCGAGCAGCCGCTCGAGCCCGAGCACGCGGGCGACGTGGTCGACGCGCTCGTCGATCGTCGCCTTCGGGACCTTGCGCAGCTTGAGCGCGAAGCGCAGGTTCTCCGCGACCGTCATCTGCGGGTAGAGCGCGTAGTCCTGGAAGACCATCGCGATGTCGCGGCGCCGCGGGTGCTCGTGCGTGATGTCCTTCTCGCCGAGCCGGATCGAGCCCTCGCTGACGCTCTCGAGACCCGCGAGCATGCGCAGCAGGGTCGTCTTGCCGCAGCCGGAGGGCCCCACGAGCACGATGAACTCCCCGGGTTCGACGGCCAACTCCACGCCGTCGACTGCCAGCACGCCGTTGGCGTAGCGCTTCGTGACGCTGTCCAGGTAGATCGCCTTCATCTCTCACTCAATCCTCAAATCCCATGCCCGCTCGATCGTCGAGGCGAGCGTCTAACCCTTCACGGCGCCGGACATGACCCCGCGGATGAACTGGCGCTGAAAGACGACGTAGAGCAGCAGCACTGGCGCGGCGACGATCAGCGAGCCGGCCGCGAGGCCGGGGACGTCGCGCGTCGTGCGCCCGGTGAACAGCGCGAGGCTGACGGGCGCGGTCTGATGCTCCGGGGAGCCCGCGAGCAGCACGAGCGGCAGCAGGAACTCGTTCCAGGACCAGAGGAAGATGAGCACGATGAGCGTCAGCACCGCGGGCCACGCCGGCTTCAGCAGCACCCGCCGCAGCACCGTGAAGGGGTTCGCCCCGTCGAGCGTGGCGGCGTCGATCAGCGAGCGCGGGACGGCCGCGAAGAACGCGCGCATCCAGAAGACGCCGAACGCGACGAGGATCCCGGTCTCCGCGAGCACGACGATCGCGTAGGTGCCGCTCAGGAACGACGCATAGCTGTTGACGTCGTAGTAGAGCGGGATGATCATCGCCTCCCGCGGCACGACGAGCCCCACCAGCACGAGCGCGAACAGCAGGTTGCGGCCGGGGAAGCGCAGAATCGCGAACGCGTAGCCGGCGAGCACCGAGATGGTGACCGTGAGGATCGTCGTGCCGATCGCGATGATCGCGCTGGAGACGAGCGTGCTGGAGAAGTTGGCGGTGTCCCACGCGCGGCTCAGCGCGTGGAGCGAGAGCGGCTGCGGCAGCTCGATCCCGCCGACGGCCGTGTGCGATCCGTTGAGCGCCGTCAGCACGATCGCCACGATCGGCAGCACCGCGATGAACGAGAACAGCAGCAGCAGCGCGTGCGTGACCGCACGGTCGGGGCGGGAGCTGGTCATGCGAACGCGTCCCGCTCCGCGGGCGAGCGCCCGAAGTGGCGGATCACCATCGTGATCGCGAACACGAGGGCGGCGATCGTCGTGCCGACCGCGGCGGCGCCGCCGACCCGGCCATCGCTGAAGGCGAGGCGGTAGACGAGCAGCGACGGCACCGTCGTCGCATCGCCGGGGCCGCCGTTCGTCGCGACGTAGACGAGGTCGAAGCTCGAGACAGCCGCCGCGATCGTGAGCGTCCCCGCGACGACGAGCTCGCCGCGCAGACCCGGCAGCGTGACCGCGAGAAACTCGGCGAACGGGCCGGCGCCGTCCATCTGGGCGGCGTCGTAGAGGCTCTGGGGGATCTTCTGCAGCCCGGCGATGAACAGCACCATGCACAGGCCATAGAGCGCCCACGTTCCGATCACGCCGACGGCCGGCAGTGCGAACGTGAAGTCGCCGAGCCAGGCACGCGCGAGGCCGCCGAGCCCGATCGCTTGGAGCAGCTGGTTGAGCGGACCGTCGGGCGCGAAGATCCAGCGCCACGCGATCGCGACCACGACGGTCGGAACGATCTGCGGCAGGAACAGGAGCGTGCGGTACGGACCGGCGCCACGGATGCGCGCCCGCGACATTACCGACACGAGGAACAGCGCGAGCGCGATCGGCAAGACGGCGTAGAAGACCACGAGCACCGCGCTGTGAACGAAGGCAGAGGCGAGCTGCGGGTCGCTCCACAGCGCACGGTAGTTGGCGAAGCCGGCCCAAGTCCCGGGCGTGAGGCCGTTCCACTGGTACAGCGACAGGAACGCCGTGTGCACGAGCGGCAGCAGCACGAACGGCACGTAGACCGCAAACACCGGGAGGAGGAACAGGTATCCCGACAGCGAGCGGCCGAACGCGCGGTCGGCACGCGAGCGGTGGTCACGGCGACGCCGTCCGACACGTTCGCGCGCCTGGGTCGACGCAACGACGCTCGGCTGGAGAGCCCGGATGGTTTCTGGATCGTTCACGTGAAACTAAAGCTAGCGATGCGGGCCGCTCCCGTCAAGAGCGACGCGCAAACCGGCGGCCCCGGGGTCGGGTCGGGCCGAATCGAGTGGCCCAGCCGGCACGCGAAGGCGGCCAGCCGGGTGCGGCGCCGGACAGGCTCGGACGTCGAGCGCACCCATCGTCGTTGGCATACCCGATCCTCCGCCCCCAGGAGCGGGCGCGGCCCGCGTAGGGACCATGCGGCCACGACGACCTCGAACGATATAGTTCGCCTCCTGGAGCGGAGCGACAGAACGTGAGCTCGGACGACACCATCGCGAGACGCCCTGGGAGAGCCGGCCACAAGCGGCCGCGCCCCACGCTCAAAGACGTCGCGAAGGCGGCGTCCGTCTCGGTCCAGACGGTCTCCAACGTCGTCAACGGCCGTTATGAGCAGATGACGCCGGACACGCGCGCCCGCGTCGAACAGGCGATGGCGGACCTCGCCTACCACCTCAACTCGAGCGCGCGCGGCCTGCGCTCGACGCGCACCAGCACGCTCGCGTTCCTGATGCTCGACGAGAGCGCGCACTTCCTCGCGGACCCGATGAGCACCCGGATCCTCGCCGGCATCGGCGACATCGTCCGCGAGCACGGGTTCGGGCTGCTGATCGAGTCCGGCGTGCCCGGCACCTCGACCCAGCAGCTGCTCGCGCCGCTCCACCAGCAGCGCGCGGACGGCGCGCTGCTGCTGCTGTCCGGGGCGCCCGCGGAGCGCCGCGCGATCGTCGACGAGGCGCTCGCGCTCGGCGTTCCCTGCGTCCTGCTCGAAGAGGAGCAGGAGGGCTCCCCGGTCACCTCGGTGATGACCGCGAACCGCCAGGGCGCGCGCCAGCTCGCCGCGCACCTCGTCAACGCAGGGCACCGCCGCATCGCGTTCGTCGGCGCCCAGGGACGCTGGCCGATGGTCGAGCAGCGGCTGGTCGGCTACCGCGAGGCACTCGTCGCCGGCGGCATCGAGCTGGACCCCGCGCTCGAGGTGTTCGAGGGCGCCTGGGACGCGCTCAAGGCGCCGTCGACCGCGAGCAAGCTGCTCGCGCTCCCGGAGCGGCCGACCGCGATCATGTGCGGCAGCGACCTGCTCGCGCTCGGCGTGCTGCAAGGGCTGCGCCTGCGCGGCATGCGCGTCCCCGAGGACGTCGCCGTGACCGGCTTCAACGACTTCGACTTCGCCGCCTTCGTCGACCCGCCGCTGACGACGGTGCGCACCCCCGGCTACCTGATCGGCCAGCTCGGCGCGCAACGCCTCCTGTCGATGATCGAGGGGCGTCAGATCGACGCCGAGCACCTCGTGCTGACCCCCGAGCTGGTCGTGCGCGGCTCCACCTGAGACGCGACGAGGCCTCCTCCCGGTGCGCGGGAGGAGGCCTCGGAGCACCATCGCCGTCCGGCGCCGCTCCTACTTCCCGAAGTAGCCGGAGTAGGAGGCCTGCACCTGGTCGACGAACTGCTTCGCCGAGATGCGCTGCGCCATCAGCTCCTGCAGCGCGCTGTCGAACGCGTTGCCGAAGCCGGGGTTCGTGACGTCCTCGAACGGGATCACGCCACCGTCCTTCACGAGCTGGTCGCGAGCCGTGTAGAAGTCCTTCACGACCGGTGCCGCGTTGGACGGAGCCGACACGTCGTTGCGCGAGGGCAGGTCGCCGGACGCAGCCACGATGCGCTGCGCCTCCGGGCCGATCAGGAAGTCGAGGTACGCCGCCGCCACGTCGGGCTTGTCGCACTTCGACGTGATGTGCCACGGTCCGCCGAGGCCGCCCGTCGCCATCGCGGGCGCGTCGGCCGTCGGGCCCGGCGGAAGCATGAATCCGGCGTTGGAGCCCATCGAGAGCACGGTCGGGCCGTCCCACTGGCCGCTCAGGTAGTAGAGCGACTTGCCCGTCGCGAACTGCGCGACCGCGTCGGTCGGGCTCACGCCGTCGAAGCCGGGCGTGAAATAGCCCTTCGCCGCCCACTCGCGCAGCATCTGCGCAGCCTCGCGGTCGGCGGGCAGCTCGAACGTCGGATTGGTGCCCAGATGGAAGATGAAGTCGAGGATGGTCTGCTTGTCGACGAGCTGGTTCTGCAGCAGCTCGTAGTGGAATGTCGCGGCGAAGCGGTCGATGTTGCCGAGGCCCAGCGGCGTGATGCCGGCCTTCTTGGCGGCGTCGAGGCTCGCGACGAGCTCGTCGAACGTTCTCGGCGGCTGGATCCCGAGCTGTCTCATCAGCGCCTTGTTGTAGAAGAGGCCGACGACCTGGAAGAACGGCGAAACGGAGTAGTTCGCGCCCTTGCCCCACGTTCTGCCGCCGTCGGACCACTGCGAGGTCGCGAAGACCGGCCAGTGGTAGGCCTTCGTGTAGGCGTCGAGCGGACGGATCAGCCCGGCCTGCACGAGCGGTCCGTCGGTGTCGCGGCCCTGGTCGCCCATCGCCACGCAAGGCACGTTGCTGCCCTGGAGCGTCAGCTTGACGCTCTGCAGGTAGTCCGCGTACGCCTTGGGGATGCGGTGGACCGTGATGTTCGGGTACTTCCGCTCGAACGCGCGATTGACCTCGTCGAGCGTCTTGCGACGTCCCGTCTCGCTCTCGAGGTCCGTGACCTCGAGCGTGTACTTGCCTGCGGCTCTCACGGCCGCGGCGCCCGTCTTGATGTTGCCCGACGACTGCGTCGACGTGCCGTTCGAAGCGCTGGGCGTGCCACCGCAACCCACGAGCACGGCGAGCATGCCCGCACAGGCGACTCCGGCGACGAGCTTCGACGCTTGCTGGATGGTGACTGACATTACCGGTTTCTCCTCCCGGTTCAGTACTGCATTGGGGGACATCCGCGAGCGGCCGATGCCGCCACGGACACGCGGGCCGCGCAAGCGCGACTGCTCACATGACCCGGTACTGCGCATAGGCGTCCGACACGGACATGCCGTCGGCCAGGACCTTGCGGACCCGGCCCTCGTCGGCGGCCTTCTGCTCGGCCAGCCTGACGACCTCGGCCGCGCACGCGGCCGGCACGACGACGACGCCGTCGTGGTCGCCGATCACGAGGTCGCCGGGGTGGACGAGCACGCCGCCGCACTCCACGGGAACCTGCACCGCGTCGATCTCGACGCGGCCGAGCGAGTCGTAGCAGCTGATGCCAGCCGCGAAGGTCGGGAATCCCATCGCGATCAGCGCGGGCGTGTCGCGCGTGTAGCCGTCGACGACGACGCCGCGGCCACCGCGGCGGCGCGCCGCGGTCGCGAGCAGCTCGCCCCAGATCGACCCGTCGATCGTGGAGATGACGAGCACGCTCCCCTCCTCGACCGCGTCGACCGCCGCGAGCTCCTTCGCGTAGTAGTCGCCGGACGAGGCGGGCGGGGCGTCGACGGCGACCGCGTGCAGCGTCCGCGCGACACCGGCCATCTGCATCCCGGGTGCGAGCGGCCGCACCTGCGGGGCCATCACGTTCGAGCGAACGCCGACCGCGTCGAGGCAGTCAGCGACGACCGCCGGGTAGAGCGCCGCCAGGCGCGGCACGAGCGCGAGCCCGTCCGGGCTTACTTGATCGTTCACGTGAACGAACATAGCGCGAGCCCTTATGCCCGTCAAGAATGCTGTCACGCCGCTACTTGATCGTCGCGCAGCGGACGTAGGGCAGGGCGCTGAGCGCGACCTGCAGCGCAAGCACCTGCTCCCCGTCGGACAGGTCGACCCCGAGCAGCTCCTCGATGCGGCCGAGGCGCTTGTAGAGCGCCTGGCGGTTGAGGTGCAGCCCACGCGCGGTCTCGGCTTTCCGCCAGCCGTTCGCAGCGAGCGCCTCCAGTGTCGGGAGCAGCTGGTGCCGGCGGCGCGTGTCGTGCGCGATCAGGGGGCCGAGGCGCCGCTGGACGAAGCCGGCGAGCTCGGCGTCGTGGCGCCAGCGCCACAGCAGTCGCTGAAGCTCCAGCTCCTGCACGTCGTGCCAGCTGCGCGCGGGGAGCGCGGTGACGGCGCTCGCCGTCTCACTCGCGATGCGCAGCGCCTGCCCGACTCCCAGCCATGTGGTCGGCTGCCCGACCGCGATGCGCGGATCGGTCGCACCGGCGCGGCGTCGCACGGCCGCGTGCAGCGCCGCCGCGACGGTGTCGGCGTCCTTGCGCCAAGCCGTCGGCCGGCGCAGCGCGACGACCGTGAGAAGTCCCTGGACGCGCGGCCGCGCGCCGACGAGCGACGAGACCCCGGCGCGCTCGAGGCCCTGCTGCACGTCGCGCAGCACGACGCTCCAAGCCGCGCCCTCGACCTGGGCGTCGATCTCGGCCGCGACCGGCAGGAGCTGGTCAGCCCCAGCCGGGAAGCCAAGCGACTCCGCGAGCCGGCCGGCGTTCGCGCGAGCGCGGCCGAGCATCAGCTCGCCCAGGAAGTTGCCGCGCTCGCGCGCGAGCAGCTCCTCCTCCTGGTTGCTCTGCAGCAGCGAGAGGGCGACGACGCCGGCCGCGCGCTGGAGGAGCATCGGCGCGGAATCGCCGAGCGCGCTCCTGACCGGCAGCGCGATCAGCCGCCACGGCGGCGTGCGGGGACCGGTCGGCACAGGCTCGGAGATGCCCGCCTGCCAGCCGCGCCCGGCCGCGCGCGTCGACGCCTCCCACGCCTCGAGCGGATCGACGTGGTCGTGCCCGGACGCAGCGTGGTAGAGCAGGCGCCCGTCCCCGTCTTCGAGGAAGACGGGGTTGCCGATCTCGGCGCCGACCCGCTCGATCAGCTCGGCCGTGCCGCAGCCGTCGACCACGAGTTGCATCAGCTGCTGCTGGACGTCGTCGCTGCGACGGATGAGGGTGTAGCGCGCGTTGACGATGGCGGTGTGGATCTCCTCGGTGATCTCCACGAACGGCACGCGGCGCGCGAGCGTCACGAGCGGGAAGCGGTGCGCGCCGGCGGCGCGCACGAGCGCGGCGGGCACCTCCGGCATCCGATCGCCGAGCTCGACGACGAGGCCGGCAATGTCTCGCTGCACGAGCTGCGCGATGAAGCGCTCCTGATCCGCGCCAGTGGCGCCGATCCCGAGGCCGGTCGACAGCAGCAGCTCGCCGCCGCTGAGCAGCGACGCGATGTCGGGAACCTCGCCGGCGTGCACCCAGCGAATCGGCCGGTCGAGCTGTTCTGCGCCCGCGACGACGGTCGGGAGCCCGCGCCGCAGCACCGGCAGCGAGAGCGCGTCGCGCACGGTGATGATCGAATCGGCGACCTCGATTCTCTCCTTCATCAAGATGAAGGGTTGCACACTCCAATGTATGCTGTGAAGCGTGTCCCCCGCCCTCGTGCACGGATTCGTCGCACCCGGCCTGGAAGCAGTGGGCGCTGCGTTCGCCGCGCTCGAGGAGCCCGGCGCCGCGCTCGCCGTGGTCCACGACGGCACGCTCGTCATCGACCTCCGCTGCGGTGCCGGCTGGGAGCCCGACACGCTCGTGAACGTCTTCTCGGCGACCAAGCCGATCGCCGCGCTGTGCGTCCTGCGCCTGGTCGACGCCGGCCGACTGGAGCTCGACCAGCCGGTCTCGTCGGTCTGGCCCGAGTACGCCATCGCCGGCAAGGAGCGCACGACCGTCCGCCACGTGCTGGCGCACGGGGCCGGCCTGCTTGCGCTGTCTGAGCCAGCCACCCTCGCCGACTACCTCGACTGGGAGCGCTGCACCGCCCGCCTGGCCGCCGAGCCGCCGCAGTGGGAGCCCGGCACGCGCCATGGCGAACACGCGCTGTTCTACGGCCACCTCACCGGCGAGCTCGTGCGGCGCGTCGACGGCCGCAGCCTCGGCACCTACCTGCGCGAGGAGCTGTGCGAGCCACTCGGCCTCGACATGCACATCGGCCTGCGGGCGGGCGAGCTGGGGCGGGTGCTCGACGTGCTCGACCCGGGCGGCGCCTGGCGCGCCTCGATGCTCGATGGCGCCGACGAGCGCAAGCGGCGGGCGTTGGAGAACCCGCCAGCCGCGCTCGAGGTCGACGTGCTCAACAGCCTGGCGTGGCGCCGCGCCGAGGTGCCGGGGGTCAACGGGCACGCGACAGCGCGGTCGCTCGCGCACCTCTACGGCGCGCTCGCGACCGGCGGCGAGCTGGACGGCGTGCGCATCCTCGGTCGCGACCTGCTTGCCGAGGCCGTCGCCGTGCAGGCCGAGGGGCACGACGAGCTGCTCGGGTACGACGTCCGCTGGGGGCTCGGCATGATGCTCGACGGCGACACCTTCGGGATGGGCGGGATCGGCGGCACCGTCGCGTGGGGCGACGAGACGCGCCGGCTCGGCTTCGCGTTCGTGCCGCGCCGGCTCGGCGGCTTCGAGCGCGCGACTGCGATCGAGGAAGCGCTGCTCGCAGCGCTCGCGGACGTCGCATGAGCGCAGCCACGGGCGCACTGCTCGCGGATCTCGCAGGCGCCGGCGACGTCGTCGTCGACCCGGACGTGATCGAGAGCTACCGGCGCGACCAGGCCGCGCCGGGGCTGCTCGCGGCCGGGATGCCCGTGGCCGTGGTGTGGCCGCGCACGACGCACGAGGTGCAGGTGGCGCTGCGCGCCGCATCGCGGCACGGCGTCCCCGTCGTGCCGCGCGGCGCCGGCTCCGGCCTGAGCGGCGGCGCGAACGCCGTCGACGGCTGCATCGTGCTGTGCCTGGAGCGGATGACCGACGTCGTCGCGCTCGACGACGCCTCGCTCACCGCGACCGTCCAGCCCGGCATCGTCAACGCGGCGCTCGGCGAAGCGGCCCGTCGCGCCGGGCTCTGGTACGCGCCCGATCCCGCCAGCTATGAGTTCTCCACGATCGGCGGGAACGTCGCGACGAACGCGGGCGGCCTCTGCTGCGTCAAGTACGGCGTCACGCGCGATGCCGTGCTCGGGCTCGAGGTCGTGCTGGCCGAGGGGCGCGCGGTGCGCCTCGGACGCCGCACGCGCAAGGGCGTCGTCGGGTACGACCTCGCGGCGTTGATGTGCGGATCAGAGGGCACGCTCGGCGTCGTCACCGAGGTGACGGTGCGCCTGCAGCCGCCGCCGCGCGTCGCGAGCACGCTCGCGGCGAGCTTCCCCGAGCTGGGGGGTGCGGGCGAGGCGATCGCGCGGATCGTGCGCGAGCGCCGCCCCTCGCTGCTGGAGCTGATGGACCGCACGACGGTGCGCGCCGTCGAGTCGTTCCAGCCGATGGACCTCGACGTGGACGCGGCCGCGCTGCTGTTCGCCCGCTCCGACGAGGGCTTCGTCGACGTCGCGTGGATGGCGGCACGCTGCGAGGAGGCGGGCGCGACGCTCGTCGTGACGTCCGACGAGGAGGCCGAGGGGCGGATGATCCTGGCCGCCCGGCGGCTTGCGTACACGGCGCTCGAGCGGCTCGGGACGACGCTGCTGGACGACGTCGGCGTGCCGATCGCCGCGATCCCGGCGCTCGTCACGGGGATCGAGCGGATCGCCGCGGACCACGACGTGCTCGTCGCGACCTTCGGGCACGCCGGCGACGGCAACATGCACCCGACGGTCGTCTACGACCACCATGACGCCGACGCGACGGCCCGTGCGCGGGCCGCCTTCGCGGCGATCGTCGAGCTCGCGCTGTCGCTCGGCGGGACCGCGACCGGCGAGCACGGGGTCGGACTGCTCAAGCGCGACTTCGTCGCTGCCGAGCTGGGCGACGCGCTCGAGCTGCACCGTGCGGTCAAGCATGCGCTCGACCCACGCGGCCTCCTCAATCCCGGCAAGGCGCTCTGAGCCGCCGCTAGCGCAGCGCCGGGATCACCTCGGCGCCGTAGGCGTCGAGCGTCGCCTCCGGAGCGTCGTGCATGAGGTAGATCGCGAACTGGTCGACGCCGAGGTCGCGCAGCTCGCGCAGCTGCTCGACGTGCGCCTCGGCCGGGCCGAGGACGCAGAAGCGGTCGACGATCTCGTCCGGCACGAAGGTCGTGTCCGGGTGGCCGATGCGGCCGTGGTGGGCGTAGTCGTAGGACTCGCGCCGGCGGATGTAGTCCGTCAGCGCGTGCGGGATGTCCCCGCCCTCGCCGTGGCGCTTGACGATGTCGGCGACGTGGTTGCCGACCATGCCGCCGAACCAGCGGCACTGGTCGCGCTGATGCGCGAGGTCGTCGCCCACGTAGGCGGGCGCACACACGAGCACCTTGATCGCGCCGGGGTCGCGTCCCGCCGCCTCGGCGGCCGCGCGTACCCGCCCGAGCGTCCATCTGAGGATCAGCGGATCGGCGAGCTGGAGCACGAAGCCGTCCGCCGAGCGTCCGACGACGTCGAGCGCCTTCGGGCCGTACGCGGCCATCCAGACTTCGAGTCTGCCGTCGCGGACCCACGGGATCGAGACCTCCTCGCCGCCCTCCGTGTGGATCGAGCGCCCCTCGGCGAGGTCGCGGATCACATGGATGGCCTCCTCCGTCTGTCTCAGCGTCGTCGGCGCGTTCCCGAGCACCCGGCGCGAGGAGTCCCCGCGGCCGATCGCGCAGATCGTGCGGTTGCCGAACATGTCGTTGAGCGTCGCGAACACCGACGCCGTGACCGTGGGGTCGCGCGTCGCCGGGTTCGTGACGAGCGGACCGACGACCATCCGCTCCGTCGCGGAGAGGATCTGCGAGTGGATGACGTACGGCTCCTGCCACAAGATGTGCGAGTCGAACGTCCAGGCGTGCGTGAAGCCGAGGCGCTCAGCGCGCTGGAAGGTCTCGATCAGCCGCCGTGCGGGCGGGTCGGTCTGCAGGGTGACGCCGAAGTCCATCGAGGCAGCTCCTTCAGGGATTGGGGGCGACGGCCGTGCCGTGCTCGGCCAGCGTCGCCGTGCGAACGGCGAGCTCGTGCAGCGCGCGGATCGACAGCTCGACGTCCGCCTCCGAGCTGTCCTCCTCCTTGGTGTGGCTGACACCGCCGATGCTGCGCACGAACAGCATCGCCGCCGGGAGGACGCGCGCCATCTCCGCCGCGTCGTGCAGCGGCCCGCTCGGCAGGCGGTGCGAGACGCCGGCGACCTCCGCGACGACGGCGTCGGCGAGCGCCATCAGCTCGCCGTCGAACGGCACCGGCTCGATCGCCAGCAGCCGCTCCCAAGCGACCGAGCAGCCCTCCTCGGCGGCGATCTGCTCGCTCGCCTCCCGCGCGTGTGCGAGCAGGGCCGCCAGCTCCGCCGCTTCGAGCGCGCGCTGATCGACCGACAGCTCCGCGGCGCCGTTGAAGGCCGTGACGATCCCCGGCACGACCGTGACGCTCCCGGTCGTCGCGCGCACGTCGTCGCGCCGCGCCGCCTCGTCGCGGAGGGCGAGCGCACTGCGCGCCGCAGCCAGGAACGCGTCGCGGCGCGCGTCCATCGGCGTCGCGCCGGCGTGCGCGTGCGCACCGGAGAAGCGGACGCGGTGACGCTCGACGCCGAACGTGCCGAGCACGACACCGAGCGGCAGGCCGAGGCGCTCGAGCACGGGGCCCTGCTCGATGTGCAGCTCGAGATAGGCGGCGACGTCGCGCAGCTCGGCGCCGGCGTCGCGCATCCGCTCGACGTCGACGCCATGGGCCGCGAGCGCGTCGGCGAGGCGCACCCCGTCGCGGTCGGTCAAGTCCCGCACGCCCGCCGGGTCGAGCGTGCCGGCGCAGGCGCTCGACCCCAGCAGGCTGCGCCCGAAGCGCGCGCCCTCCTCGTCGGCCCAGTCGACGAGCCGGATCGTCAGCGGCCGGCGGGGTGCGGCGGCGAACGCCCGCAGCGCCGCGAGCGAGCCGATCGTGCCGAGCGCGCCGTCGAGCCAGCCGCCGTTCGGGACCGAGTCGAGGTGGCCGCCGAGCACGACGCTGCGCGCGCTCTCGCCCGGCAGCGTCGCCCACAGATTGCCGGCCGCGTCGACCTGCACGGCGACGTCGTCCAGCTCCGCGAGCCGCTCGCGCAGCCAGGCGCGGGCGGCCGCCCACGTCGGCGTCCAGGCGATGCGCTGCGCACCCTGCTCGTCGCTGGTCAGCGCGGCCAGCTCGCGCAGCTCGACGAGCGCGCGTGCACTGTCCGGCGTGGCGCTCACCGCACCGCCGGGCCGACGCCCGGCGCCTCGAAGGCCCGCTCGACGAACGCGCCGGACCCGGGCTCCGCCAGCACCTGGCCGTCGTGGAAGGCGAGCCGGCCACGCACGTACACGCGCTCCGGACCGCCGGTGAACGCCATCCCCTCGTAGGGCGTGTAGTCGACGTTCCCGTGGCGGTTGACCTGGGTGGCGAGGACCGCGAGCCCCGGATCCCACACGACCAGGTCGGCATCGGCGCCCGGCGCGATCGCCCCCTTGCGCGGATACATGCCGTGGACGCGCGCCTGGTTGGTCGAGAGCGCGGCGACGAACAGCTCCGGCGAGATGCGGCCCTCGCCCACGCCGTGCGTCCACAGCACGAAGGGACGCTCCTCGGCGCCCGGCATGCCGTTCGGGATCTTCGTGAAGTCGCCCCGACCCAGCTCCTTCTGGCCGGCGAGGTCGAACGAGCAGTGGTCGGAGCCCACGAGCACGAGGTCGCCGGTGCGCAGCCCGCCCCACAACGGCTCCTGGTTGCGTGCGTCGCGCAGCGGCGGCGAGCAGACGAACTTCGCGCCCTCGAAGCCCTCCCGCGCGAGCTCGTACTCATCGAGCACGAGGTACTGCGGGCAGGTCTCGCCGTAGACGGGCCGGCCGCGCTCGTGCGCGCGCCGGATCGCGTCGAGCGCGCCGGCGCACGTCACGTGCACGACCGCCAGCGGCGCGTCCGCGATCTCCGCCAGCCGGATCGCGCGGTCGGTCGCCTCGGCCTCGACGTCCGCCGGACGCGTGCGGGCGTGCCAGATCGGCTCGACGTCGCCGCGCGCGAGCGCCTGCTCCTGCAGCTTGGCGATCACGTCGCCGTTCTCCGCGTGCACCATCACGAGCACACCCGCAGACGGCGAGAGCTGGAGCACCTCGAACAGGTCCTCGTCGGCGGTGAAGAGCGAGGTGCCCTTGTACGCCATGAAGAGCTTCACGGTGCAGACGCCGCGCGCAGGAAGGTCCGAGATCTCGCGCTTGACGGCGTCGGTGAGGTCGGTGATGGCGACGTGGAGGCCGTAGTCGATGCGCGTCTTCGGCGCCGCCTTCCCGTGCCACGCCTCGACCGCGTCGCCGAGACCGCGGCCGGGCTCCTGCAGCGCGAAGTCGACGATCGTCGTCGTGCCGCCGGCGAGCGCCGCGCGCGTGCCGGTGTCCCAGTCGTCGGCCGTCACAGTGCCGCCGAACGGCATGTCCATGTGCGTGTGCGCGTCGATGAAGCCCGGCATCACGAGCCGGCCGGAGACGTCGACGACCTCCGCGCCGCCCGACGGGAGATCGAGGTCGAGGCCGAGCGCCGCGACGCGGCCGTCGCGCACGGCGACGTCGGCGCGGAACGAGCCGTCGGCGGTCACCACGGTGCCGCCGACGAGGTCCAGGTCAGGCATGGGCGATCCCTCCTCGCTCGGCTGTCACGGCCATGTGCTCGCCCGCGTCCGTCAGCACGTCCGCGAGCGCGTCGACGAGCGCGTCGAGCACGGCTGCGTCGCAGATCAGCGGCGGCGCGATCTGCAGCACGCTGTCGCCGCGGTCGTCGGCGCGCGCGATCAGCCCGGCGTCCAGCAGCCGGCCCGGCAGAAAGCCGCGCAGAAGGCGGTCGCGCTCGAACTGGCCGAAGCGCTCCTCGCGCCCGTCGCGCACCAGCTCGACCGCCCAGAAGAAGCCGCGTCCGCGCACGTCGCCGACGATCGGAAGACTGCGCAGCTCCTCCATCCGGGCGGCGAGGTGCGGCTCGAGCGCGTGCACGTTCTCGAGCACGCCGTCGCGCTCGAAGATCTCGAGGTTCGCGAGCGCCGCCGCGGCCGCGAGCGGATGGCCGCCGAACGTGAGGCCGTGGCGCAGGTTGCCCTCGGCCAGGTGGAGCGAGCGCGCCACTCGCGCGCGCACGAACAGCGCGCCCATCGGCGCATAGGCCGAGGTGAGCCCCTTCGCCGTCGTGACCATGTCGGGCACGACGTCCTCGTGCTCGACCCCGAGCCAGTTGCCGAGGCGCCCGAAGCCGCAGATGACCGAGTCGGCGACGAGCAGGATGCCGTGCTCGTCGCAGATCTCGCGCAGGCCGCGCCAGTAGCCGGGCGGGGGCACCAGGCAGCCGCCCGCGTTCTGGACGGGCTCCGCGATCACCATCGCGACCTCGTCGGGGCCGGCCGCCTCGATCGCGTCGCGCAGCTCCGCGAGCAGCCGCGCGCAGAGCGCCGCGGGGTCGTCGCCGTCGTGGGCGCGAAACGCGTTCGTGTTGGACACATGCGTCACGTCGATCGCGGGCGGCCCGAACGGCTCCTTGAAGGCGGGCACGCCGGTGAGCGCGAGCGCGCCGAGCGACACGCCGTGGTAGGCGACGTTCCGCGCGATCGCCTTCGTGCGCCGCGGCTCGCCGCGCGCGAGGTAGTGCTCACGCGCGACCTTCCAGGCGGCCTCGACCGCCTCCGAACCGCCGCAGGTGAAGAAGACGTGGTCGAGGTCGCCGGGCGCGCGCTCGGCCAGCGCCTCCGCGAGGCGGATCGCCGGCGGATGGGCGGTCCCCCAGTTCGTGTTGAAGGCGAGCGTCTCCAGCTGCACCGAGATCGCGTCGGCGATCTCGCTGCCGTACGAGTAGCCGATCTGCGAGCAGAAGAGGCTCGAGAGCGCGTCGATGTACCGACGGCCCGCCGTGTCGTACACGTACGGGCCCTCGCCGCGCTCGAGCACGAGCAACTCGCGTCCGTCGGCGTACACCGACGCGTGCTTCGTGAAGTGCAGCAGCAGGTGACGGCGCGCGCTCTCCTGCAGCGCGGCGTGCGTCACGCCCATCGCGAAGTGACGACCTTCGTGCGCGTGTAGAACGCGAACGCGTCGTCGCCGTTGGCATGGAGGTCGCCGTCGATCGAGTCCTTCCACCCCGAGAACGGGAACCAAGCGATCGGGGCCGCGACGCCGACGTTGACGCCGACCATGCCGGCCTCCACACGCTGGCGGAAGGTGCGCGCCGCGCCACCGGACTCGGTGAAGATGACGGAGGCGTTGCCGTAGCGGCTGCCGTTGACGATCGCGAGCGCCGCGTCGAGGTCGGCGGCGCGCGCGAGCGCCAGCACGGGACCGAACAGCTCCTCCCGCAGGACGCGGTGGTCGGTGGGGACGTCGTCGAGGATCGTGGGCCCGAGGCTCGCACCGCCCGGTCCGGCGTCGCCGCGCCCGTCGAGCACGACGCGGACGCCGTCGCGCTCCGCCTGCTCGATCTCGCCGACCAGGCGCTCCCGCGCCGCGGGGGTCACGAGCGGGCAGACCTCCGTGTCGGGGTCGCTGCCGGCGCCGGTCCGCAGCGCGCGGCTCGCCTTGACGATCCGGGCAAGCGAGCGCTCCTGCTCGTCGAGCGTCCCGACGAGCACCGCAACCGACCCGGCGAGGCAGCGCTGCCCGGCGGCGCCGAAGGCCGAGCCGGTGAGCCCGGAGGCGAGCAACGCCGGGTCGGCGTCCGGCATCACGACGATCGCGTTCTTGGCCCCGCCGAGCGCCTGCACGCGCTTGCCGTGCTCGGCGCCGCGGGTGTTCACGTAGCGTGCGGTCGCCGCCGAGCCGACGAACGAGATCGCGTCGATGCCAGGGTGCTCGAGGATCGCGTTGACGGCGTCGCGCCCGCCGTGGACGAGGTTCACGAGGCCGGCCGGGATCGCGTCGATCTCCGCGACCAGCTCGACGATCCGCTCGGACGTCAGCGGGTCCAGCTCGGAGGGCTTGAGCAGGAACGCGTTGCCGGCGGCGAGCGCGAACGGCAGGAACCAGAGCGGGATCATCGCCGGGAAGTTGAAGGGCGTGATCGCCGCCACGACCCCGACGGGCTGGTGAAGCTGCTCGACGTCGAGGCCGCGCGCGACGCCGGACAGGTTGCGGCCCTTGAGCAGGTGCGGCGCGGCCATCGCGGCCTCCACCGACTCGATCCCGCGCCCGACCTCTGCGGTCGCGTCGGGGAGCGTCTTGCCCATGTCACGAGTCACGAGGCGCGCGAGCTCGTCGCGCTGGCGGTCGAGCGCGTCACGCAGCCGGAACAGCGCGCGAGCCCGCACCTGGGGCGGCGTCTCGGCCCATGCGGGCTGTGCCTCGCGGGCGGCGCGCACGGCAGCGTCGACGTCGGCGGCGCCGCTGAGCGGCACGCGGGCGAGCAGCTCGCCGGTGGCGGGGTCGCGGTCCTCGAGCAGGTCGGCCGACGCGCTCGGGATCCAGGCGCCTCCGACGTAGTTCGACAGCGTCCGGCCGGCGGTGGTCGTGGGAGTGCTGGCGGTACTCGTCATGTGGAGAACAGGCTCACGGATGACCGGCCCCGTCGACAGGGGACAAGGTGTCGCCAGTCGCGGGTGGTTCAGGCGGTGGTCTGTCCGCCGCGACGGCGCGCCTCCGGCGGCCAGCTCGGCACGACACGGCGCGTCGCCCACGCGCGCCCGGGACGGGCGTCGAGGCGCTCGACCAGCGCGTCGAGATCGGCCGCGGTGTCGACGTCGAGCGCAAGCGAGGGCAGCGGCTCGACGCGACTCGACGCCCCGGCGGCCATCGCGAGCGCACGGTGGCGCGCACAGCTGCCCGCGCCGAACGCGGGCGGGACCGCGTCAGGCGGGTGCAGCAGCAGCCCGTTCGTCCCGCGACTGTGGCGGTCGGGCACGATCGAGACCGCCGTGCCGGCCCGCTTCGCCCGTTCGAGCAGCGCGTCGACCTCCGACGGATCCAGGAACGGCACGTCAGCGGGGACGATCAGGGCACGCTGGAAGCCCGCGGCGAGCAGATGACGGACGCCGGCGCGCGGCGGAGGCGCAGCCGTCGAGGTCGTCATCGCGGGCCAGCTGCGTGCCGGCCGAGGGACGATCCGACGGCTCCCCGACGACGACGGCGCCGCGCTCGGCGGCCAGCAGCGCGACGGTGCGGTTCGCGGTGACGACGACGGTCCGCTCGAGTCCGCTGACCGCCGCGAGGGCGTCGAGCACGTCCTCGCACATCGCCTGCACGAGCGCGAAGCGCGCCGGGTCGGGCAGCCGCGCCGCGAGGCGCCGCTTTGCCGACGGGAAGGGCTTGACCGGGAGGATGGCCGCTGTGCGCACCGAGCCGGTCCCTCACACGGCAGTGGCGGTGAGCGGGTGGTGCGTTCGGATGTCGTAGAGGGTGGTGCGCTCCGCGGCGGGCCGCCCGGCTCTGTGCGCGGCGTCGATCAGTTGCGGCGGGTCGAGCTTGACGCCGTGGTAGCTGCCGGCAAGGCGACTGATCGACTCCTCCATGAGTGTGCCGCCGAGGTCGTTGACGCCCCAGCGCAAACTCTCGGTCGCGGTCTCCAATCCCATCTTCACCCAGGACGCCTGCACATTCCTGATGCTGTGGCCGAGCGCGAGCCGGAAGACGGCGGTGTGCTTGAGGTTCTCCTCACGCGAGATCTCCTCCACCCCATGCGTGCGGCCGAGGAGGGTGTGGAACGGGATGAACGACAGCGGCACGAACTCGGTGATGCCGCCGGTGCGCTCTTGCAGGGTGCGGATGACGCGCATGTGCTCGGCCAGCTCCCACGGCTCCTCGATGTGCCCGAACATCACGGTGCTGGTCGAGCGCAACCCGGCCGCATGCGAGGCCTCGATGATCTGCACCCACCGCGCGACCGGCAGCTTGTTCGGGCTGATCCGCTCGCGCACCCCGTCGTGGAGGACCTCCGCGGCGGTGCCCGGGGTGGAGCCCAGCCCGGCGTCGCGCAAGCGTGCGAAGACCTCGGACGGGGGCAGGCGGCTGATGTCGACCATGTGCGCGATCTCCATCGGGCTGTAGGCGTGCAGATGCAGGTCGGTGTCGTTGCGGGCGGCCTCGTCCTTGGCGACGCGCAGCCAGTGCAGGTAGTCCTCCAGCTGCCAGCCCGGGTGGATGCCCGACTGGATGCACAACTCGCTTGCGCCATACGCGATCGCCTCGCTCACGCGCCGGCGGAACTCCGGCTCGTCGTGCTCGTAGGCGTCCGGGGAGCGCTTGCCCTGCCCGAACCCGCAGAACGCGCATCCGACCGTGCAGACGTTCGAGACGTTGATGTTGCGGTTGACGACGAACGTCACCGTCTCCCCCGCCAGCTCCGCCCGCAGCTCATCCGCCGCTTGGCGGATCTCCCCGACAGCCTCCGGGCGCGTCTCCGCGAACAACGCCGTCAGCTCCTCACGGCTGAGCAAGTGCCCGTCACGCGCCTTCTCCACAGCCGGACTCACCAGGTCCGCGTTGATCGCGAACGGCGCCTCCTGGCGGCCCGACCCCCTGCGCGGAATGAAGCTCCAGTACTTCGCCTTCACGACGTCGAGCACGCCCTGCCCCATCCAGCCTGCGTCGATGTACTGCGGATACACACACAGCCGCTCCGTCAACGCCACCCCATCCTCAGCGAGCCGCTTGCGCACCTGATGCGGGCTCGGGAACGGATGCTCAGGACTGATGTGATCCCCGTTGGCGCTCAACCCGCCCAGGTCGGTCGCACCCGCCGCGACCAGCTCAGGCCACCAGTCCGCCAGGTTCGGCGGCACCTGGATCCCGATGTCCGGCATCAACTCGCGCGCGACTGCGATCAGCCGCTTCATCCCGTCGATCGAGATCGGTCCCGCACCGTCCTGCGCCCACGCGGGCACCGCCACCTCCGGCCCCCCATGCAAGCCGGTCCGCCAGTAGCGCTCTGCCGCCTCGGTCGCGATCTGCGCCGGCTCCTGCCCGTAATAGCGCTCATGCGGCACGAAGTTCTGCAAGATCACCTCCTGCAAATGCCCATACTCGGCATGCACCCCCGCCAGCGCCTCCAACGCCGCGACACGATCCGCCTCCGACTCGCCGATCCCCACCAAGATCCCCGACGTGAACGGGATCTTCAGCTCGCCCGCCCAACGGATCGTCTGCAACCGCAACACCGGATCCTTCGACGGCGACCCCTGATGCGCGACGAGGTCGTCCCGCGTCGACTCCAACATCAACCCCTGCGACGCCGCCACCTCCCGCAACCGCCCCAGCTCCTCGCGCGACAGCGCACCGAGGTTCGTGTGCGGCAGCAACCCCCGCTCCAACGCCCGCTCACAACACCACACCACGTACGCCACGAAGTCCGCGAAACCCAGCTCCGCCAACCGCTCCCGCACCCCCGGATGATGCGCCGGATCGTCCCCCGTCAACACCAACAACTCCTTCACCCCACGCCGCACCGCACCATCGATCAACGCCTCGACCTCCTCCGGCCCATGCAAATGCGGTCTGTGCGCCTGAAACGCGCAGTACTTGCAACGCGACACACACGTCCGCGACAGCGACAGCGTGACATTGCGCGAAAACGTGACCCGACAGCGCAAGCCGCGCTCCTCAGCCAGGCCGCGGAAGGCCGACGATGCGAACGCCCGCATGCGCCTTGTGACGCCTGTTGATCGAGATCATCAACGGCGTCAGCTGCTCGATCGCCCGCGCGATCTCCAGCTTTCCGCAGTCGACCGCTCGCAGGCCCGGGATCAGCTCCACCAGCCGCGCGACCTCCGCGGTCGCGGCGCGGTCGTCGCCGCACAGCAGCACGTCCTCGTCGAGCCGCGCATCGGGATCGGCCAGCGACGCAGCGCTCACCGTGTGCGGGCCGGCGACGAGCGCCGCCTCCGGCGGCAGCAGCTGGCGTGCCTGCTGCGCGGCGGAGCCCTCCCATGGCGAGAGCGTGCGCGTGGGGCGGCCACCGACCGCAGTCGCGAGGGGAACAGTCGTGTCGACCGCGATCTGCCCGGCGACGAGCACGCTGGCGAGCGACTTCACCGTCGCCGCCTGGCTCGCGAACGGCACCGCCAGCACGACGATCCGCGCAGCCGCGGCCGCGTCGTCGTTCGCCAGCCCGGAACACGCCGGACCGTCCACGACCTCCGACAGCCGCCCCGCCGCCTCGGCTGCTCGCTCCTGCGAGCGCGAGCCGATCGCGACGCGAACGCCCGCCGCTCGCAGGCGCAGCGCGAGCCCGAACCCGAGTGCTCCGGAACCACCGACGATCGCGACATCGGCGTCGCCAGGGACATCGCGCATATCGACGACAGGCTCGTGCATCCCCGTCCTCAGCAACAGAGGACAAGCTGTGTCCTCTCGCAGGCCGGCGGATGACGGCACGACGCGTGTCGCCGGAGCGCGAGCGCCACCCTGAGCGGCAGCGCCCGAACCCGCAGATGCATCGAGCGCTCGCCGTCCGGCGAGCGCTCGATTGCCCTATCGCTCCAGCGTGAGCTGCAAGCTCACTCCGACGGAGCGTTCCAGACGTCGCAGTGGTGGTCCGCGTTGAACGCGGCACCGCTCGCTGTCGTCACCGGCGTGGAGAGCGACAGCAACCGGCTGTTACTCCCGTCTTGGTAGCTCGGCCAGTGCGGCCGCGCGGATCCGTCGGGGAGGTTCGGGCTTCCGGTACGCGCGAAGCCCGTCCAGTAGTCGATCACGGTCTGCGACAGGGCGCGATCAGGACCCGCAGGCAACGGGGCGCCCTCCGCATCGACGCCGAACACGTATGCGAGCTCGGAGAGATGCGTGTCGCCGAGCACCATGTCTGGCAGCGTGGAGGTCTCGTAGAACAGCACCGGATCGGGCTGCCGGAACTCGTACCCGTAGACGGGCACATGGCGACTCAGCGCCGCACGCACCTGCTGCGTCGGGCAGGTGATGATCACGTCCCCGAGCACGGCCGCGTAGGCCAGCGTGTACGAGCCGCCATACGCGTCCGCCGGATACATCGCCGCGACCTGCGGGGCGAACGCCGGGCCGACGACACCCTCGAGCGCGGACAGGTAATCAGCCTGTGTGGGGATCGAGGAGGAGACGAAGAACGTGCCCTCGTTCAGGTTGCTTCCGAGGATCAGCGGCACCCGGTTGAATCTGCCCGTGCTGAACGCATCCTGCTGGAAGGTGGGAATCACGTAGCCGTCGACGATCGGCCCGGAGCTGGCCACGTCTTGACCGACGTCGGCGAGCTTCTGCGCCGGAGCGGCCTCGAGGCATGCGACCAGTGCGCTCGGGGCGACGTCGGTCGGGCAGCCGAGGTCGACGCCGTCCGGAGCGGGAAGGTTCGCCTGGTCGATCGCCGCGAGCCATTCGTTCTGCGCCTCGTCCAGCGTCCGATTCGCCGTGGAGGGAAGGCTCTGCACGATGCCGCGCTGGAACAGACCTGCGGCTCCGGGCGACACGAGCTGGCTCACGATCGACCCGGCGCCTGCCGACCCGCCGAACAGCGTCACGTTCCGCGGGTTGCCTCCGAACCTCGCGATGTTCCGCTGCACCCAGCGCAACGCCGCCTGCTGGTCGAGCAACGCGTAGTTCCCGGACGTGCCGTGCGGGCTCTCGGCGTCGAGGCCGGGCAGGGCGAGGAACCCGAAGGCGCCAAGCCGATAGTCCACGGTGACGACGACCACGCCGGCCCGCTCGACGATCGCGGTCGGGTCGAAGTCGTTCGAGGTGCCGGCCGTGTAGCCGCCGCCGTGCAGGTAGACCATCACCGGCTTGCGACCGGCGAGTCTGGGCGGTGCGAACACGTTGAGGATCAAGCAGTCCTCGTTGTCGCTGCGCACGCCGTATGCGTCCTGCGCACACGGAGCGACCTGCTGGGTCGCCTGGAGCGGCGTCGACCATGGTTGACGCGGCTGAGGCGCCCGGAAGCGGTTGGCCCCTCCGGTGGGCGCGGCGTAGGGGATCCCGATGAAGCGCGCCACCCCGCCCTGCGCGGCGCCGACGACGACTCCCTTGTCCGTCCGGACTGCTGGCGAGCTGTCGCTCGCATCGGCCTGAGCGGCGGCCGGGAGGCACATGAGCGCCGCCAGCGCGATCACAACGCGCACCTGATTCCGCATCGCTTCCTTTCGTACAGCGTGACTTGAACGTTAAAGTGCACACTATCCGCCGGATCTGGCGAGCGTCAAGGATCAGAGTCGCGGGTCGAGCACGACCTTCATGCCGCGACTCGCGCGCAGGTCCGCGAACACCCGCTCCCACGCGGCCAGCGGCGCGACCTCCGTCACGAGCGCGTCGAGCGCGACGTCGCGCCGCTCGATCATCGCGATCGCGTGCCGCCAGGCCCGCGGCGTCGAGGCGAAGCCGGTCGCGACCGTCAGCTCCTTCGTCAGCACGAGGTCGAACCGGATCGTCACGTCCCGGCCGGCGATCCCGACCTGCGCGAAGCACCCGCCGCGCGCGACCGCATCCAGGCAGGCCCGCACGCCGCCGGCGCTGCCGGACGCCTCGACGACGACGTCGAACGCGTCCCGCTCGGGCCGTTCGTCGGTCGTCGCGAAGCCCAGCTCGGCGGCGGCCGCCAGCCGCGCCGCGTCCGCCGGCAGGCCGGCGACGAGCACCTCGCCACCCAGCGCGCGCGCGACCTGCGCGGCCAGCGCCCCCATCGGCCCCGGGCCGGCCACGAGGACGCGATCGCCCGGCACCACGACGGCCGGGTCGAGCAGCGTGTGGCAGATGCAGGCGAGCGGCTCCGCCAGCGCGGCCGCGTGGGCGCCGAGCCAGTCCGGGATGCGGTGGAGGTTGCGCGCGGGCACGACGAGGCGCGGCGCGAAGCCGCCGTCGACGTGCGTGCCGATCGAGCGCCGCTCGGGGCACAGGTTCACGCGCCCGTCGCGGCACCAGCGGCAGCGGCCGCAGGTCGAGAAGAACGTCTCGCAGACGACGCGCGCGCCGAGCCACGCCTCGTCGACGGCCTCGCCGACGGCCGCGACGACGCCCGACACCTCGTGGCCCAGCGTCAGCGGCGGTGCCGACGCGTACTCGCCCGCCTCGATGTGCAGGTCGGTGCCGCAGACGCCGCAGCCGTGGACCTCCAGCAGCGCCTCGCCCGGCCCGGGGTCGCGCTCCGGCCGCTCGGCGAGCTCGAGCGCGCCAGCCCCGGGGGCGAGCTTGGCGAGCCCGATCACCGCGCTCCCTCCAGGACGTGCCGGGAGACGACGTCGTCCGGCAGGACGACGTCCGGGTTCAGGATGCCGCGCGGGTCGAGCGCGGCCTTGAGCCGGCCCATCGCCGCGATCTCGTCGCGGCTGCGCGAGAGGTGGAGCCGCTCGCGCTTGGCGACGCCGACGCCGTGCTCGGCGCTGATGCTGCCGCCGTAGGCGGCCACCAGCGCGAGCACCGCGTCGTCGGCGCGCTCGTCGTCCGGCGCGGGACCGAGCACGTTGACGTGCACGTTGCCGTCGCCGAGATGGCCGTACAGCACGACGGCGGCGTCCGGGTCGGCGGCGGCGACGCATGCGCGCACGTCCGCCGCGAAGCGCGGCACGTCGCCGACGCGCACGCTCACGTCGAGCTTGTGCGGGACCCCGGCCGCAGCGAGCGCCTCGTTCTGCAGCTCGCGATAGGCCCACAGCGCGGCACGGCCCGCCGTGTCGTCGGCCGCCGCCACGTCGAGCTGCAGGTCCGCCGCGTCGATCGCCGCGGCCAGCTCCTCGGTCGGATCGCGGTCGGCCGCGCACTCGGCGATCACGTGCACCGGCCAGTCGCGCGCGAACGGCGCGCGCAGGCGGCGGTGCGCGCACACGCGCGCGAGGCCGGGCGCGTCGAAGAAGTCGGCCGCGACGAGCGACCCGGTCGTGTCGCGCAGGCGCGTCACGAGCGAGAGCGCGTCGTCGAAGCTCGCGAGGCCGATCAACGCCGCGACGCGGTGGCGCGCGAGCGGGATCAGCCGCAGGTTCACGCGCGTGAAGACGGCGAGCGTTCCCTCGCTGCCGACGAGCAGCGCCGGCAGGTCGTAGCCGGCGTTGTCCTTCAGCAGGCCCGCCAGCCGCCGCACGACGCTGCCGTCCGCCAGCACCGCCTCGACGCCGACGACCTGCGCCCGCATCGTCCCGTGGCGCAGCGCGAGCCCGCCGCCGGCGTTCGTCGCGACCATGCCGCCGATCGTCGCGGCGCTGCGCGCCCCGTGGTCGATGCCGACGTCGAAGCCGGCCGCGCGCACGTGCCGCTGGACCTGCTCGAGCGTCGCGCCCGCACCGACGACGACCTGGCCGGCGCGCACGTCGACCGGCTCGAGCTCGTCCAGGCGCGCGAGGCTCAGCACGATCTCGCCCCCGCGCGGCACGCCGCCGCCGACGAGGCCGGTATTGCCGCCCTGCGGCACGAGCGGTACGCCGTTCTCGTCGCACGCGCGCACGACCGCGGCGACCTGACCGGCGTCCGCCGGGCGCACGACCGCCGCCGCCGGGCCGCCGAAGCGGCCCGTGACGTCGCGCTCGTAGCCCACGCGCAGCTGCGGGTCCGTCAGCACGTGCCCGGCTCCGACCGCGTCGCGCAGCTGCCCGAGCACGCCGGTGAGCGTCGCCTCAGTCACGAGCGGCAGCCAGCCCGGGCGGCACGCCGACGTTCATCGCGACGTACTTCGTCTCGAGGTACTCGTCGATCCCCTCGGGCCCGCCCTCGCGGCCGAAGCCGGACTGCTTGACGCCGCCGAACGGCGCGCCGGCGTTCGAGACGATCCCCTGGTTGAAGCCGATCATGCCGCTGTCGAGCCGCTCGATCGCCTCGAACGCGCGCCCGACGTCCTGCGTGAAGAGGTAGGACACGAGCCCGTACTCGGTCGCGTTGGCGCGCGCGATCGCCTCGTCGAGGTCGGCGAACGTCACGAGCGGCGCGACGGGGCCGAAGATCTCCTCGGCCAGCACGCGCGCGCCGGCCGGCACGTCGGCGAGCACGGTCGGCTCGAAGAACCAGCCCGGCCCGTCGATGCGGCGGCCGCCGACGAGCACGCGCGCGCCGTGCGCGACCGCGTCGTCCACCAGCTCCTCGACCTTGCCGCGCTGGTCGTCGTCGATCAGGGGGCCGACGTCGACGCCCGGCCGCGTGCCGCGGCCGACGGTCAGCTCGCCCATGCGCCGGGCGAGCCGCTCGGCGAACGCCGCCGCGACGCCCTCCTGCACGAAGAAGCGGTTGGCCGACGTGCACGCCTCGCCGCCGTTGCGCATCTTCGCCAGCAGCGCGCCCTCGACCGCGAGGTCGAGGTCGGCGTCGTCGAAGACGACGAAGGGCGCGTTGCCGCCCAGCTCCATCGAGAGCTTCAGCACCTGCGTCGCCGACTGCTCGATCAGCGTGCGGCCGACCTCGGTCGAGCCGGTGAACGACAGCTTGCGCATGCGCGGGTCGCGCACGAGCGGCTCCATCGTGCGGCCGCTCGAGCTCGACGTGACGACGTTGACCACGCCCGCCGGCACGCCCGCCTGCTCGAGGATCTGCGCGAGCGCGAGCATCGAGTAGGGCGTCTGTCGCGCCGGCTTGACGACCATCGTGCAGCCGGCGGCGATCGCCGGCGCGATCTTGCGCGCGCCCATCGCCAGCGGGAAGTTCCAGGGCGTGATGAAGAGGCAGGGGCCGATCGGCTGCTTGAGCGTGAGCACGCGGCCGTGGCCGGTCTCGTTGTGCGTGAAGCGCCCGCCGATGCGCACCGCCTCCTCGGCGTACCAGCGCAGGAAGTTGGCGGCGTACGTCACCTCGCCGCGCGCCTCGGCGAGCGGCTTGCCCATCTCGAGCGTCATCAGCAGTGCGAGCTCCTCGGTGCGCTCGACCGTCAGCTCGTAGGCGCGCCGCAGCATCTCGGAGCGCTCGCGCGGGGCGACGGTGCGGAACGCGGCGAACGCGGCGTCGGCGGCCGCGAGCGCCGCCTCGGCGTCGGCCGGGGTCGCGTCGGCGACCTCGCCGAGCGTCGCGCCGGTCGCGGGATCCTCGACGGGGATCGTCGCGCCGGCGTCGGCGTCCCGCCACTCGCCCCCGATCAGCAGCCGGGCGGGAACGCTCGCGACGACGCGCTCCTCCTCCGTCTTCGAGATCGCCATCACTGCGCCGTCCGCGCGAGGATCTCGTCGGCGATGCGACGGGCGTCGGGCAGGAAGGCGTCCTCCAGCGGCGGGCTGTACGGGACCGGCCCGTCCGCCGTGGCGATGCGCCAGGCGTCGTCGAGCTCGCCGAGCGCCTCCTCCGTGATGCGCGCGAGCACCTCCGCCGCCCAGCCGCCGGTCAACGGCCCCTCCTCGACGACGACGACGCGGTTCGTCTTCGCGACCGAGCCGAGCACCGTCTCGACGTCGAACGGCCGGATCGTGCGCAGGTCGATCACCTCCACCTCGACGCCCTGGGCGGCGAGCAGCTCGGCCGCCTCGAGGCTGTCGTGCACGCTCTTCATCGCTGCCACGATCGTCACGTCGCCCCCCCTGCGCACGACGGACGCGTGCCCGAGCGGCACGGGCCCGTCGCCGACCGGGCCCTTCGTCGAGTAGAGGCGCTTGTGCTCGAAGAACAGCACCGGGTTCTCGTCGCGGATCGCCGCCTGCAGCAGGCCCTTCGCGTCGGCTGGCGTGGAGGGCGCGACGAGCTTGAGCCCGGCGATCCCGTTGAACCACGCGATCGGCACCTGGGAATGGATCGCGCCGAAGCGGCCCCCGCCGCCGACGACGCAGCGCACGACGAGCGGGCAGCCGTGCTCCCCGTCGAGGAAGTGGAACTTGACCGCCTGGTTGAGCAGCGCGTCCATCGCCAGCGGCAGGAAGTCGCCGAACATGATCTCGAGCACCGGGCGCAGCCCGCAGACGGCGGCGCCGTAGGCGGCACCGGCCATCGCCAGCTCCGAGATCGGCGTGTCGAACACGCGCTCGTCCCCATGCGTCTCGTGCAGCCCGGGGGTCACGGCGAACACGCCGCCGGCGACGGCGACGTCCTCCCCGAAGAAGATCACGCGATCGTCGCGCGCGAGCTCCTCGTCGAGCCCGTCCCGGATCGCGGTGCGAAACTCGACCTCGCTCACGCCTTCGTCTCCTCGTTGTCGGCGGCGGGCACCAGCAGCGCCACCGGTCGTTCCAGCAGCTCGCGCAGCCGCTGCAGGAAGCGGGCCGCATCCGCGCCGTAGACGGCGCGGTGGTCGCTGCACAGGCTCACGTGCATCAGGTCGCGCGGCACCACGTCGCCCTGCTCGTCATAGGCTGGCCGCCGCACCACGCCGCCGACCGCGAGGATCGCGACCTGCGGCGCGTCGATCACCGCGTCGAAGCTCAGCACGCCGAACATGCCGAGGTTCGTGACGGTGAAGGTCCCGCCGCTCAGCTCCTCCGGCGTCGAGGCGCGCGCACGCGCGCGCTCGCCGGCGGCGCGAGCGGCCGTCGCCAGCTCGGGCAGCGAGCGGCGATCGGCGTCGGTCACGACGGGGACCAGCAGCGCGTCGTCGGTCGCGACCGCGACGCCGACGTTCACGCGCCCGTGGCGCACGACGTGGTCGCCGGCCCACGACGCGTTCAGCGCCGGCTGCTCTCGCAGCACGAGGGCAGCCGCCTTGACGACGAGGTCGTTCACCGACACGCGCGCCTCCGGGGCCAGCGCGTTGAGCTCGCGCCGCAGCGCGAGCGCGTCGGTCATGTCGATCTCGGCCGTGAGCGTGAACTCGGGGATCTCGCTGCGCGAGGCGACCATCCGCCGCGCGACCGTGCGCTGCGTCGCGGTCAGCGCGACGTGGTCGTCGCCGTGCGTCGCCGCGATGGGCGCAGGCCCCGCCGAGGGAGCGGCAGCCGTCCCGCCGCGCTCGGCTGCCGCCAGCACGTCGGCGCGCACGATCCGGCCGCGCGGGCCGCGCCCGGCGATGCCCTCCAGCGCGACGCCGAGCTCGGCCGCCACGCGCCGCGCGACCGGGGTCGCCGGCACGCGGCGGCCGCTGCCGCCCTCGACGAGCAGCTCGGCGATCGGCGCGCCGAGCGCCGCCACCTCGCCCTCGCCGACGAGCAGCGCGCCGAGCACGCCGTCCTGCTCGGCCTCATAGACCATCGTCGCCTTGTCGGTCTCGATCTCGACGAGCGCCTCGCCGGCTCTGACGGCGTCGCCCGGCGCCTTCAGCCACGCGAGGATCGTCGCCTCCTCCATCGAGTCCGACAGGCGCGGCATCGCGATCGCGACCGCATTGGCGGCCTGGGCCGGCGTCATGCCGCCACGTCCGGGGCGAACTCGGCCGGCAGCGTCGCAGGGTCGGGCCAGGGGGCGGCGAGCCCTGCCGCCTCGGCGGCCGCCAGCTCGTCGGCGACGGCCTGCTCAAGCGCGTCGAGCTCCGCCGCCTCGGCGCCCGCCTGCTCCAGGTGCGCGCGGCACAGCGTGAGCGGGTCGCGCTCTCTCCATGCGTCGAGCTCGCCCTCGGGGCGGTAGCGCGCCGGGTCGCTGCGCGAGTGGCCGACGAAGCGATAGGTGCGCGCCTCCAGCAGCGTCGGCCCCTCGCCGGCGCGGGCGCGCTCGACGGCGGCGCCCGCCGCCTCGCGCACGTCCCACACGCGCATCCCGTCGACCGCCTCGGAGCGCACGCCGAGCGACTCGCCGCGGCTCAGGATGCTGCCGCCGCTGACCGCCGAGGTCAGCGTGTACTCCATATAGAGGTTGTTCTCGCAGACGAACAGCACCGGCAGCTCGAAGACGTGCGCGAAGTTGAGGCACTCGAAGAAGTAGCCCTGGTTCGTCGCGCCGTCGCCGAAGTACGCGACGGCGACGCCGCCCTCCCGCTTGACCGCCAGCGCGGCGCCGGTGGCGGCCGCGATCGAGCCGCCGACGATCCCGTAGCTGCCCATGTAGCGGTGGCGCAGGGACGTCACGTTCATCGAGCCGGCGCGACCGCCGTTGATCCCGGTGGCGCGCCCGAGCATCTCGTCGAGCAGCTCCTGGGTGCCCATGCCGAGCGCGAGCGCATGGCCGTGGCCGCGGTAGGTCCCGGCGACGCGGTCGCGCTCGTCGAGCACGCTGGAGACGCCGACCGCGACGGCCTCCTGACCGTTGCAGAGGTGCGTCGTGCCGTACACCTCGCCCTTCAGGAACAGCGACTGGATCCGCTCCTCGAAGCGGCGGATCCGCAGCATCGAGCGGTACAGCTCGACGTAGCGCGCGCGCTCCTCCTGTGTCCAGGTCGCGGCCGCCTGCGGGCGTGCGCCGTCGACGGCCGTCTGCTGTCGGGTCTTCATCGGTCTCCTGCCTGTCAGTCGTCGTCCGCGGCGGGATCCGTCGCGAAACCGACGGTGCCGTTGAGCGTCATGCCGCCGTCGACGACGAGCTCGTGGCCGGTCACATAGCGCGCCGCGTCGGAGACGAGGAACAGCACCGCGTCCGCGACCTCCTCGGGCACGCCCACGCGGCCAAGCGCGATCCGCTGCTCGTAGGCGCGCCGCACCTCGGGCGTGTAGATGTGAGCGGTGAGCGGCGTCTCGGTCGCGCCCGGCGCGATCGCGTTGACGCCGATCCCGAGCGGGCCGAACTCGACCGCGAGCGTCTTTGTGAGCGCGACGACGCCGCCCTTCGCCGTGATGTAGGCCGTCATGTCCGCGATCGGCTGGCGCGCGGTGATCGAGGAGACGTTCACGATGCGGCCGGCCCGACGAGGGGCCATGCGACGCAGCGCGGCGCGGCAGCCGTGGAAGTAGCCGTCGAGGTTGACGTCGAGCAGCTCGCGCCACTCCGCGTCGGACATCTCGAGGAAGGGGCGGACCATGATGCGCGCGGCGTTGTTGACCCACACGTCGATCGGGCCGAGCTCGTCCTCGACACGGGCGGCGAACGCCTCCACCTGCGCGGCGTCGGCGGTCGTGCCGTCCACCATCAGCGCGCGGCGTCCGTGGCGCTCGACGCCGGCGATCGTCTCCGCCGCGCCCTCGGGATCGGGCAGGTGGAGGCTCGCCACGTCGGCGCCGGCGGCCGCCAGCGCGACCGCGGTCGCCTGACCGATGCCGCGCGAGGCCCCCGTCACGACGACTCGCATTCCGCTCAGGTCGAACATCTGAAGCTCCTCTTCTCTCGTCGCGGCGCAGGCACGCCGTCGCAGATCGGATCCATTGGCCCCTGCGTCACGGGCGGCCGGCGCCGGGCACGTCGACCCGGCACGAGAGCAGGCGCGCGACGTGCTGGGTGGCGGGGTCGCCGACTCTGTAGGGCTGCGCCGCGCACAGGTAGAGCGTGCGGCGATCGGCGCCACCGAGCGCGACCGCGAACGCGGTCTGGCCCTCGCCGACCGGCACGACCTCGAGCACCTCCCCGCCCTCGGCGACACGCAGCGCGCCCTCGCCGTGTGCGTCCCCGATCCACAGGGCGCCCTCCGCGTCGAGCGCCAGGCCGTCCGGCAGCGGGACGCCGGACGCGCACGCGTCGGTCGTCGTCGGAAAGCCGCCGGGGTGGAAGTCGGCCCACGTGCGGCGATCCGAGAGCGCCCCGTCCGGAGCGCGGTCGAACGCGCTGATGCGCCCGGCGAACGTCTCGGACAGCAGCAGCGTGCCGCCGTCGGGCGAGATCGCGGCGCCGTTAGGGAACACGACGTCCTCGGCGACGACGCGCATCTCGCCGTCCGGCTCGACGCGCACCAGGCGCGTGGAGCGCACGGCCGGGTCCTCGTCGTTCCAGCCGAAGTTGCCGACGTAGGCGCCGCCGAGGTCGTCGACGACCATGTCGTTCGCAAACCAACCGGTCAGCCCGGTAAGGTCGGCGACCTCGGCGAGCGTGCCGTCGTCCTCCAAACGCAGCAGCCTGCGGTCGAGCATCGAGGAGATCAGCAGCCGCCCGTCGCGATCCCAGCCGAGCCCCGAGGGCATGCTGTCGGGCAGCTCACAGATCGTCTCGACGCCGCCGTCCTCGTCGAACGCGAGCACGCGGCGCGTGAAGAAGTCCGACGCCCACAGTCGCCCGTCATGCCAGCGCGGCCCCTCGAGGAACGAGAAGCCCTCCCCGACGACCGTCAGCTCGCGCGCCGGGCGCGCGCTCGTCCCATCTCTCATCGATCCCCGCCGGCCTCGGTAGACCCGTCCCGGTCGACGCCCGTGACCGGGCTGCCGGGGTCGTCGATCAGCGAGATCGTGAACCAGGCGGTCATCGTCTCCCGCGGGCCGAGGCGGTGGGCCTGCCCGCGCTCGCACGCCGCCGCCAGCCCGTCGAACGGCGCGGCCGTGTGGGTCTCGAGACCGACGACGTTCGCCCGGCCGTACCACGGGAACTCACTCGTGCCGTTCTGCAGCCACAGCCACATGACGGGGAACGCGTTTCCGTCCCACGCCATCGCGATGCTCGGCAGCTCGCCCGGCTGGCGCAGCGCCGCCCAGGAGCCCGTCATCTCCTCGGCGTAGACGATGCGCACGACCTGCTCGTCGGGCACGACGTCGAGCGCACGCTCGTGTCCGTGCTCATCGAGCAGATGCGGCCAGGCGCCCGTGGCATCTCCGAGCCCTCCGGCCATGCGCGGCTCTGCGCGCACCTGACAGCTCGGCAGGTCGACATGGGCGCCCGGCACCGCGGGAAACGCCGGATGATGGCCCCAGAGGAACGGCGTCTCGAGCTCGCTCTCGTTGACGACGCTCTCCTCGATGAGCAGCGCGGCCCGATCGCTGGAGAGCGTCATGCGCCGCGTGAGCACCAGCGGCAGGCGCACCGCCGTGCGCAGCGTGCAGGCCGCAGGCGACACCTCGACGACGTCCCACGCGGCCAGCGAGGCCTCACCGTGGAAGGCCAGGGGAACCCCGTTGACCTCGCACTCGTCTCCGGCGTTCGGAAAGAGCTCCTGCCAGCCGCCGCGGAACCGCGACAGCCAGTCCAGAGCCGTGTTCCCGTAGCCGGGGCCGCGTGTGGCGGGCAGCGGCGACGCCCAGTCGTACCAGGCGAGCGCGTTCGGGCCGCCCGGCCGCGAGAGGCGCGAGATCTCCGCGCCCGCCTCGGGATGGACCTGGACGGTCAGGTGGTCGTTGGCGAGCGTGATGCCGCTCATCGTTCGTCCCCGTCGCGGCCGGCGCCCGCGATCCGCTCGATCACGACCGGCCCCGCCGGCGCCGTCGGGCGATCGGAGACCACGACGGCGTCGAGGACCCGCTCGGCAGCCACGGCCCATCTGTCCTCGTCGGCGGCATGGATGACGCAGAGCGGATGCTGCTCGTCGACACGCTGGCCCAGCTGCGTGAAGTCGCTGAAGCCAACGGAGTAGTCGATCGAGTCCTCGGGACGTGACCGCCCGCCGCCGAGCTGCACGAGCGCGAAGCCGACCTCGATCGCGCGCATCGACTCCACGTAGCCGGGCTTGCGCGGAAGGAGAGCACGTCGAACGGGCGCTTCCGGGATGTGTCTCGCCGGGTCCTCCATGAAGCCGGACGGCCCGCCCTGCGCGGCCACGATCTGCTGGAGCTTGTCGGCTGCCTTCCCCGACTCGAGCTGCTCCAGCGCGAGAGCGCGCGCGTCGTCGAGGTCGTCCGCGAGGCCTGCCAGGGCGATGATCTCCGCGCTCATGGAGAGCACGAGATCGAGCACCCGGGGATCGCGCGGCCCGCCCGACAAGAAGCTCGCCACCTCCAGCATCTCGATGCCGCTGCCGACGCAGGTGCCCAGGACCGAGTCGAAGTCGGCCAGCAGTTGCACGTTCGGGACGCCGGCCCCGCTCGCGACTCGGCTCATCATCAGCGCGAGCTCTCGTGCGTCGTCTCGCGACTGCATGAAGGCGCCGGAGCCGGACCCGACGGACGTGACGATGCCTGACGGGTTGACGGCCAGCTTCTTCGAGAGGATCGACCCGGTGATCAGCGCGACGCTCTCGACGGTGGCGGTCGTGCTGCGGATCTTGAAGATCGCTCCGTCCGCTGGCGCGAGGTCGCTGGTCGGTGCCACGATTGCGCCGCCGGTGGTCTTCAAGATCTCGACGAGCGTCTGCGTGTCCGGGCGGGCGACGTACCCGGGCAGCGCCTCCAGCAGGTCGATCTCTCCGGCCAGGTAGTCCAGCCCGCGCTCGGTGAGATTCGGGATCGTCACCCCGGCGGCGGCGACCATGGGCACGACCAGCACCGTCGTCTTCTCGTCGCCGACGCCCCCGGAGGAGTGCTTCTCGACGACGCGCCGCGGGTCCAACCCTGCGGCCGCCCAATCCACGACGGTGCCCGAGTCTCGCATCGCCAACGTCAGCGCCTCGGTCTCGGCCGCGGTCATGCCGTTGATGCAGACCGATGTCGTGAACGCGCCGATCTGTGCGTCGGTCACCTCACCCGTCGCCGTTCCCAGCACGAACCGACGCACCTCGTCGGGCGTGAGCTCTTGCCCGTCTCGCTTCTTCCTCAGCACTTCCTGCGGCTGGAACATGCGCTTCCATCTCCACTGCCCGAAGACTACTTGAACGTTCCAGAAAGCTACTCCACGCGGCCTTCAGGTGTCAAGACGCGGAGCCGCGCTGCGACAGCGGCAGATCGCCGCGATCGGGCCGTCAGAAACGCCGACGACCGGCGTTGCCGCTCGGTCTTGGGCGCACCATCCGCGAGCCGCGCAACGCCGCAAAGCAGGTTCGGCGACCATCGCGGCAGTGATCGCCAGCGCACTCGCGTCCTGCCCGTCGACCCAACTGACCACCCGCACGTGCCAGCGCCTCTGCATCCGCTCGGAGAGGCCGTTCGTGTCGAGAACGGATCTCCCGATCGCCGGCAGAATCAAGGTGCTCCAAGACGACGGACGACCTGGGCGGCCGGCATGTCTTAGGGGGAGTATTTCTCGCGAATAGCGGGGGCGGGTTGCGAACCCGCGACCATCGGCCAGACGCTGACGCTGCGATCCACCGTGCGCCTCTCGTGAAGACCGCATGCCCTCAGAGGCGTCGGGATCGGGCGGACTCTCACCGCGGCCGGTAGACGTCCGCTCGATGCGCAACGCCAACGACCGACACCGTGCGCGTCTCGTCCTCGATGCGGTAGAGGATCCGATACGGGCCCCGCCGCGCAGACCAATAGCCCTCAAGCTCGAACCGCAGCGGCTTGCCGAGACGACGTGGATTCGATGCGATCGCGCCAAGCGTCTCGATGACTGCACCAACGACCGAGATCGGCAGTCGGTCGAGCTGGCGGCGTGCGGGCGGCATCACACGCACGCCCCATGGCTGCTCGCTCACGCCGTGGCGTCGCGCCGGCGGCGCTCGAGCTGCGCCTGAAGCTCCGCAAGCGAGGTGCCCGCGTCGCCAGATGCGAGCGTCTGCTCGCTTTCGCGGACCTGCTCCATCGCGACCGGGTCCGACAGGATCGCGAGCGTCTCCTCGAGGCTCTCGAGATCGTCCGGACTGATCAGCACCGCCGCCGGCTTGCCGTTGCGCGTCACGACCACACGGTCGTGCTGATCCTCGACGCGATCAACGAGCTCGGACAGATGCGCCTTGACCGACGAGAGCGGAAGGGTGTCTGACATGACCAGGATTCTAGTCACAATCGCGACCGGTCGCAAGAGGCGGCCTGTGCAACCTCTGTGCAACCGAGAACGTAACCTCCTGTACCTCCCGGTGCCCTCAAATCGCCGAAAACGCCGATTCCAAGGGACATGAGGGCACACGAAAGCATCCGGGAACTCGCCTTTGGAGCCGGCTATCCGGGTTCGAGTCCCGGCCCCCCAGTAGTTGAAATCGCCCGTGTGACGGGCGATTTTCTTTGTGCCAGCACCCTGTCGGGTGAACCGGCAATCCGGGTTTCGGCTCTCAAGGGAAATCCCTGCTATTCGCACACTTCCCGCAGAGAACGCGCGGCCGATCATTAGATTGCACGCGTGGCGCGATGACGTTGGCTGGAGGACTGAAACCCCAGCGCCAGCAGGAGAATTGGCCTTGGCACAGAGCCGCTGTCCTGTGTACCCAGTGTTGCGCACCCGGACAGCTCACCGAGATCGCCGATACGCGCGACCGAAGCACCGCCCGCCGACTCGGCTGGCTCCTCAGTCACCTCGACCCCGACCTCTACCTCCAGCCGCTGCAGGAGACCGCCGAACCACACCGTGGTGCGCCGACGGACCTCTCCGCCAGCGCACCACGACGCGGACACGTCGAACGTGAATGGAACGTGCGCGTCAACACCGAATCGAACCCGTCCTCTGATGCCACAAGCCCCAGAGCCACGGCCTATGACATCTCGCCTTGAGCGGATTGAGGTCGTGGCGGATGCATGCGTCGCCACCGGTTTCGCTGCGGGCGGTATTCCCGGGGCCTAATGGACTGCCCATCCCCAGATAGAGACAACGCTGAACTCGGGGAGAAACCTCCGAATGCCACACCCCTCACGATCGCCCTCGCGTCGCGGGTCAGCAAGGAAGGACGCGCTTGATCACGAAAGCGGCGGGCGCAGATCGCGACACATCGGGGTCGACGCCGTCGCCACGAGAAAGGCCTCGTGAGCTTCTGAGTCGGGCCCAGTCATCCCCACTCCCGACAGACTCATCGACCCGGCGCAGCTGCGGCATCGGCTTTGGCCCTCCCCCGGAATCGCCGTGAGGTGGGTCAACGCAGCCGATTCGTTGGGGAGGCCGGTGTCCGCAGCCAGACAGCCACTCGAGAGCTGCGTGCACGCGATCCGAGCCTCCGGATTGATGTCGAAAACGCCACTGAGAACCTCGTGGGTCGGCCGCGCCTTCTGCGCTCGACCGACGGAGAACAGGACGGTATGGGCGCCGACGGCGCGCATCACCGCGGCAGCAAATCCACGCTCGTCTGGAACTGTCCCAAGGGACCCGTGGTGTGGGAACACCAGCACGTCCGCTGAGAGATCCGCCCCAGCGGTGGTCAATTCCTCAAGAGCGACCTCGTCCATGTCTCCCGGCAGGAGGATCTGCAGACCGTCAGCCAGCGTCACCCGAAGGACGGCTGAGACCGAGTTGCTGGTCATCGGCAGCCCTACTGGGCTGGTGCCCTTCGGTCCGGTCATCGCAGTGGCAAATGTCGGAGCGAGCACCTCCACGGCCACGCCTCCGCCGCTGAGCCGCTCAGTCGTGAAGGTGTCGTCGAGATCGCGACTGACGACGCAGCGCCCATTCGCCTTTGCATCCGCAAGAGCCACCAAGAGATTTGCCGTCTCAGGCGCGCTTGGATTCTTGGCGGCATCCGCGCCGATGTAGATAGCGCCAATCTCGAGGCTTTCTCGTCCGAGGAGCTGGACGAGTCCGCGGGCGTGGTCGAAGTCGCGATGCGAGATGACGATGGAGTCCAAGCGTGTGATGCCCAGATGCGCCACAGTCTGGATCACCGCCGCGCTAGCCCCAGCGTCGATCATCATCGCCCACTCCGCGCCCGTCACCACAGCGCAATTGCCATGGCCGACGTCGATCACGTGAACCTCTGTGCTCACGATGGGTCCGCCCCGAAGTGCAGCGGCAGCTCAACGGGATCGATCAAGTCGGGCTCGACTTTCTCGAAGAACAGGTCCGCCTCGTGCTCGGCACCCAGGTTGACGTGCGCGAAGAACACTCGTCCGGTGAGAGTTCGGGCGGCTTCGTAGTCGAGGTACGGCGTACCGAGCATGCCTGCTGGAAAGCGCATGGATGCCTTGCGTGACCACCCGCCGACCCGCGCATCGAGCGCTACGCCAGTGTCGGCGTGGCCGGCCTTCTCGATGAACAAAGGCACACGATACGTTCGGCGGTCAGGAGCCCGCCCGCCGACGATCTCGGCGCGACAGATATCCACGCCATGCAGGAGGACATTGGCGTCTTCGGTCTCGTCTCGGCTGACGAGTACCGGGATTCGTGGTCGGTGTGGACGTACCAGCATCCCGACGTCGTCCTTGAACCCGGTCGTCAGCACCCCAGGAACCTTCAAGTCGCCAATCACGCTTGCCATCAACTCGGCGCCGTTGTATGCGATTCCAACGTGATGGAGATTGAGCTGGACATCGCAGATCACCGCCTGAGCGTTGCCCTTGATCCAGTCGACCGCCCGGTCGAGCGTCGACACCTCGTCAAGATCGGCAATAACCGTCTTGACGCCCACGTCCTCAAGCTGGATTTTGACCACCTTTGCTTGGTCCGCGTCGTCGTCCAGGACGGCAACGACGCCCGTGTACTGCTCGTCTGCGGCCTCCATCAACGTCATACCGTGATCCCCTCCCGCGGGATTTCGATCGTGAACTGAGCCCCGCCGAGATCGCCGTTGGCCTGAGCGACAATGGTCCCTTGAAGGTCGGTGACGATGTCGCGCACGATCGTCAGCCCGAGTCCCACGCCTCGCTGCGTGGTTCCACGACCCGGCAACCAAATATCCGCGATATCGATATTGCGAACGCCGTGTCCGTTGTCGGATACGTCCAACGTAACCCGCCCGTCCTCGGCGAGAGTCTGAATGCGAATGACGCGATCCGTCCCTGCATTGTCGTTCAGCGCGTTGACGGCATTGATAACGAGGTTTGCCATCACGGACTCGAACGCGGCCACCGTGCCGACAAACCGCGGGTCAGACGAGTCGAGATCCCAATCGACACGTACTTTGTGATCCTCGACGAGCGGTTTGAGCAACGCCAAGGCGTCGCGTATCACGCTATTGAGCGAATGCGTGCCGCGCCGGCGCTTGCCGCGATCGAGCAAGCGGCGAGGAAGGTCAACGAGGGTTTGGATCCGTCGGGCGCTGCTCTCGATCAAATCAACAGACTCGGCAAGCTGGTCTTTGTAATGATCCGGCAACAGCCGCGATCCCCTCTTTCGCACGGATTGCGCAGCCTTGACAATGGCGATCGGGGGATTGGTGGCCTCATGGGCCATCACCGCAGTCGTGGTCCCAATGGTGGCAAGCGTGCGATAGAGCTCAAGGTCGTTTGAGACAACGTGAATCTCATGCGTCGTTGCGCGCGTAAGGTCTCGCTCTACACGCTGGAGGATCTTGCGGGTCTCGGGAGGTGAGGCCGCGATAACGTCCTGCATACGTTTCTGCGCGGACTGCAGCGACTTGCTCGCACGTCGCTTCTCACGGCGACGTCGCTCCTCGGCTTCGGCAAGACGCAGCCGGGCCGACCAATCCAGGACATCCTGGGCGAACAACCTCAGATCCTCGAATGCCGGAGTCTCGATGAACCCCGTGCGATCGGTCTTCTGCTGCAGGACGGCATCCTCATCGAGGACGCATACGCGTCCAACGCTGTTGTTCGTCGATGGACGCTCCTCGGGGGAGGCTACGCGACGCAGGTTCATGTCGATCCAGTCGTGTCCCGGATCGCCGTACGGATAGACGCGGAGGCCGCGATGAAAGAGATGTACTCCGCCGACGACCTTCAGCCACTCGCGCAGCGCCGCAAGGGACACACCGCTTGTGCGGCCCCGGGTTCGCGTGCCGTCTCCAACCAGTTTGAAGACAAACAGCTCGAACTCCGCCTCGGGGGAGCGATAGGCCGGCTTGTCCTCTTCCGACCGCAGGTCGTCGTGCGTGGCCTCGATCACGCGGTCGTCCCTCTCGTGATCGACGATCTTCGCCCAAGCTCGCCCTTGGCCGTCAATCCCCCCGCGCAGCTCGTACGAAGCCTGATCCCAATAACCCTCGCGCACCAGCCTCTCGAGACCGACGAACTCTGGAGCAGCCAATCTCGGCGCAAACGTGCCACCGGACTCGAACGGACTGGAGAGCAGCAGCAACGCGCGCGCCACCCGCGTCACGTCGGCCGTTGTGAACCTTCGGTGCAGGTCCCGCACCTCGATCGTGGTGCCTGGCTCCTCGTTCGTCTTAGTAGTGACGATCTCCAAGGCAACGCGATCGACCGTGGCGACTTCGTCGAAGCGCTGCCACGCCAACTCCAGGCGATGCTCGACGCCCGGCTCGGCTTCAGGACGCGTTCGAAGGACTGCCATCGGGCCAAGGCGCAAAGCCGCAAGCCGACCCAAGCCCTTGGAGCCGACTTGCAGGCGATCGAATCGCGTCGTGCGTTCGTGTCGATCCTTGCCCGAGCGGCCCAGGATGAGCCACGAATCCCGCAGCTGCTTCTTAGTCATTCCTGTGCCGTCGTCGGTGATCGTCAGGCGACCGCCAACCGCAGCAACGTCCTGGAGCTCGACCGTGCAGGTCGCGGCATCGGCGTCGTAGGCATTGCGGACCAGCTCGATGATCCCCTGCTCTGGGCTGGGGTTGAGCTCCTCTCCGAGACGGCGAAGCACATCGGCAGCGAATCGCAGATGCTCGCTCACCGCGGGATCTCCTCGACCGCGCCTACGGTCAGGTGGCGACAGCGGAGGCGCGCGTCCAAGAACGTTGTTGCGCGTTGTGCCTCAACGGTACGCACGATTGCGCGACAGCCCCGGAGCGTCTTGTCGTGCGGATCGAGGACCAAGAGATGATTCTCAACAGCCACAGGCCGATCCCCGCGGACGATGGTGGCGCGAAGCCGGGGACCGAAGCCGCGAGCCGGCGCGTTGGTGCGGCCGATCACGACAAACGGGGGTCGCACGACACGACCACGGAACGGCCGTTCCTCGATGGGGATCACGTAGCGCTCCGAGCCACGGTTGCGCGCGTCGAGGTAAGCACGCCGCTTGCCCAGCAAGGGCTCCCGGTAAGCGACCAGCGACCCCACTGAAACATCGCAGACATCGGCCAGTCGCGGCCCGCGGGTCGCGGG
>Ga0210410_10000461_pt1 | contig 45658 bp, 59 predicted proteins | sample IncBWC4MmetaG_FD_161058 | JGI IMG/M metagenome (GOLD analysis project Ga0210410, IMG submission 161058) | Forest soil microbial communities from Barre Woods Harvard Forest LTER site, Petersham, Massachusetts, United States - Inc-BW-C-4-M | ecosystem: Environmental > Terrestrial > Soil >...
TCTGAATCGGAGCCGTTTTATTTGTAAGGGAGTTTGGCTGGAACTTACTTCTTTGCGGGAGCTGGCGGGGGCGGCGGTTCGCTGAAGAGCAGAGAATCGGAATTGAAGAGCAATGTCCGCGGCCAGCCGTTTTCGGTTTTCACGCGGTCTGCTTCGGCGTTCAGTTCGTTGACGGCGCCTTGGAAGCGCTGCTGCGCGGCTACGTAGTCTCGCTGGGCGATCATGGCGTCTTTCTGCTTCACCTGCAGCCGCAACGTCTGGATCTCGCTGGGGGTGTACTTCGCCGGCGGGGACTGCGCGCCGCGGTGCATCTCCCTGGAGTAGCGCACCGCCATGGTAGCTTCAGTGGCCAGCAGGAACACCAGAACGAAAATCAGCGCAAAGAGCCACTGTGCCGCCAGATCGCGGAAGTTGATGCGAACTTTCATGGACGATTCTCCTTTTTGTTTTCCTGTGGAACGTAGACGACGCCGCAGACGGAACAGACGTGAACGAATAGATGAGGTGTTACGCAACGCTCACCTATTTTCATATTCTCCCAACATTGATATGAGACAGCGACTAACAGTTCACGTCTAAGTGCCTTCTGCGCATGTCCAACCGGGCAGTATTCCTCTCCTGGTTGGAGGAGGAGCTTATTCAAGGGAATCGCGTGCCCGTCACTACTCCCACCTACGCATGCAGACAGATTGACCAAACTGCACCGTGGCTCCTGCCCTCTCGCCACTTCCGCGAGCCCTAGCATCCCCGCCAGGCGAACGAAGAACGATTTGCGCGTCATACGGTTCCTTTCAAGGCGGAGAGGTCGCGGATCGCGATGTCGCGGGCCTCGGTGATGGCCCGGAAAGACTCGGCCGATCCGCCAGCATCGGGATGATACACCGTGCTGAGTTTTTTGTACCGGGATTGAATCTCTTCCACGGTGACGGGTTTGTTCTGCGGAAAGCCGAGAATCACCCGCCAGGGAATTTCGCGCTGGGCGACGGCCGTCGACGGCGGCGTATAGGGATTGCCAGGATAGGGATTGTACGGATTGTATCCTGGACCGGACGGCTGACGTTGGAAGTACATGCGAACCACTTCCGCGATCAAGCGTTCCATCTCGGGAGTCAACTGCGGTTTCGGCCGAGGCGGATCGGACGGCGGCGGTACGCCCGCAGCCGTTCCAGGAATCGTGCCAGGCGGGGTGTGTTTGTTGCGGACGTAGGTGACGGCTTGCTCGTCGGTGACGCGCAGTCCAAGTTTACGCGCGAACTTGGCGATCCCCACCGCCAGCAACTCTTCCCGCGTCTCCGCTTTGATTTTCTTAGGACTCATCGTATTGAACTATTGAAAATCTAACTCTGTAAAATCATCTTGCATGAGTTGGGCAAGGTAGTCACGTTCCTCTGATTCGATGTATTCCAGTTCTTGCTCTTGGTCTTGGAATATTTCGTCGAAATCTTCAAACGTGGCATCTAACCTAGCGTAGCCTTTTTCTTCTGGTGCCCACATCGGAATATCGTCTAATGTTTCGCGCTCGACTTTTAGCGGCTTCTGTGAAGGGCGAGATCCATGATAACCAGCAGGACGCATACGCTGCGCTTTGCGAATCTTCTTTTTCCCCCATCCCTTGTGGCCTTGTGGCCCGCTCCAGTGGCCTCCACCAATCGCTATCTGAACGTTTGTAGTCCACCATTTATCACTAAGCAAAACCCCTCGGTCTATTGAGCCACGATGAAAAAACTTTGTTCTCTCGAAAGAATGACTAATCTCCCATCCCTGCATTGTCGAGAAAACAGGAAATCGTCCATCATCGCCTTTGAACAAATCCCATTTGTCTACCTGTCCGCGCATGGAACGAACGTAGTCGAAGAAATGCTCATGACGATGGCATAGGGGTCCTCCGTTTCTGGGAAACGGACAGCCTTTTACTTCGCAGGGTCGTATGAGGGACTGCGCCTCTTGGCGATGCATTGTTGAACCTGTGCTTCCGCCAAGCATCCCAAACCAGAAAATGACTGGATGTTTGAATGCGCGATCGGAGATGGCCCCCCAACTACTGAACAATACAGGTAAGGACTTACGAAAATTTTCTGCTGCCTCGTGATTTTCCCACGAACCTACTTTGTATATTTTTATTTTCTTTCCATCGGCGGAAGTCCTAAGAGAAAAACAAGCCAAACCGCCCACACTCATCGACACAGCCATGTGCAATTTATTGCGCACCTTGGGAATATCAACTTCAACGAACTGTCCTAGAGAGATGTCCCTCAATTGCTTTGTCAGCCAAGTCCAGCTTTCGCGTTTGGAATTTTTATTTTCGACCAAACAGAAGTGCTCAGGATTTCCGCAATAGGGTAGGTCGCATGTCGAGCCAAGACGCATGCCATTAGGAACAGTTTTGCCCCAAATCTTCAATCTGAGCGGCTGAAGTAGGGAATTACAAGGTTGTAGTCTTACACCCAAAATCTGTGTCCTTTTTGCCACACTTGGCAAATATCGCAATTAGAGGCGATTTGCCGAAACCCAAGCCTAGTCAGTCGCTGATTTTGGCGATGTCTTCTCCTGCCGCGCCGCCTGCGCAGGGCTGGCTACAGAGGCACGATTCCTTCTAGAAGTTTCTCGACTTCGGCCAACTGTGTCGCGTCATATCGGACGCCAGCACCCTCAGCCAACATGCGGAGCACTCGTACTTTCGCCAGACACACTCTTAGCGTAGTAAGTTCGATTTCGTTCATCATCGAAAGAGTTCCTGTTGCTTCTGCGCCTGGGCGCAGGCTTTGTTCATCCAAACGACTTCGGTGCGCTTCTTGTCGCCGGAATTCTGCGAACAGAACTGGCCGCCGGTCCACTGGATCTTGCGCCAACCGCAGTACAGCTTTTCGTACAGCGGACTCGGATAGCTGGAGATGATCACCATGCCTTTGAGAGAACGCAGCAGCGCGGCTAGTTTTTTGTGGTCGGCATCGGTCATTTCGTGGCGGTAACGATGCTCCGGAGTGGTGCCGTTGCCGATTTTGCGGACGCTCATAGGATACGGCGGATCGACGTAGTGCAACGTGTCGCGGCGGTCCATCTTGGCGAGAATATGCAGCGCGTCGCGCTGCTCGATCGTGACGCCTTGCAGGCGTTCCGTGAACGCCGCGAGATTGTTGGGATACTCTTTCCAGTCGGATGCCCCGGTGGTTCCCGAGCGGTTAGCGTTCCAGCGGAAGCCCGTTGCCATCGTGCTTGAGATGCGCGTGTTGAACCCGGCGCGCGAGGCTTTCATCCGCGAGATGGAATCCGATCCCCATCCCATAAAACTGCGGATGATGGTGCGGCGCGCGCGTTCCACTTCTGACCTGGTGGGCTTGTAGCTGAGCAGGAACTCGCCGCGGGCAAACGGCGTGACGCGCAGCAAATACTCGAGGCGCGCGGCGCGTTTGCGGTCCTGCAGCACGCGGAAGACGTTGACGACTTCACCATCGAGGTCGTTATAGATTTCGGAGTAGCATCGCGGCTTTTGCATCAAGACGCTGGCTCCGCCGCCATAGGCTTCGGTGTAGACGCGATGCTCGGGGAAAAGAGCGATCAGATTCTTGGCAAGGCGAAACTTTCCGCCATGGTAGCGCAGCGGCGGACGGCGAATCGGCGCGGGATCGATCCAAGGTTGAATGATAGGAGTCACGGTTGGAGTCCTAGCTCGACGGAGAGATTTGCTGGCGGCGTCCAGTTCCACAGGCGCTGCCAGCCGTGCGCGGGGATTGGCGGATCGATCGGCACGACGTCGCGCAGTATCCATGCCCAACGGCCCGGAGCGTAGTTGCCAAAGAGTTTTTCCACTTCCCATCCGCGTTTCGGTTCAAACCATTTCGGAAGTTTTTTGGCTTCGTATTCCACCAGGGCGGTGGGCAGGCAGGCGACCAGGTTGCACGTGGCGACCACCGCGCCGAAGACGAGATCGTTCCACTCAGGAGCGATGTGGCCGACGCCGCGCACGCTATTCAGTTTCAGGTGGAGCATGCGGCCATCGACATCCTGCTTCATGCCGGCGTGAATCGCCAGCGGTCCGCGATAGGATGTCAGCCAGCTTCGCGTCTCGACTTCTTTCCAGCCGGCTGCCACGGCCCACGCCCACGGATTATGCAATGTGACGGCTTTCATAGCCAGGCGGCTCCGGTTTTGCGGGCATATTTGGCCAGAGGCGGAACGCGTTCCGTGCTTTGGCGAAGTTTGCGGGCGTCGAGGCATTCATCGCAGCAGACACGTTTCTGTTCTTCGCCGCGGATGATGCGTCCTGGACGCTTCGATGCGGGACGCACGCCGCAGTCCACGCAGATTCCTTCGGCGAGCAGCCGGGCGCGGCGGTTGCGGTTGTATTTCTGCATGTACTTCGACCAGTCGCTCCTCGCCGGCGCCGTTTTCATTGCGTTCCTCTCCAGAACGAGAAAACCATTGGCTTACGCCGAGAACGGAAGATGGCCACAACGGTGCGCATCAAACGCTGGCTCAGAGTGCTATCTAGTTTCCGTTTTCTTGTGGCGACTGCCAGCGCCAGGCCGAAGCAATAGCAGCACAACAGCGTTTTACGGTCTGCGTGGACGCCGCGGGACCCGCAGCCAGTACAGTCCTGATTGGGAATCAGCCGCAGGACGATGGTCATTTGGGGAACTCCGACCATTCACGGCCGTCGAGGAGACGGCCGGCTTTTTTCTTGCCGATTTTCGCCATGCACTGAGCTTTCACTCCGTGGACATTTCCAGCGTTGGACCCGTCCGCAGCCACCCATCGATACTTTTCAGTTTTGAATGGCTCGTTTGGAATTGGTGCCCATTCTCCCCATTGTTTGAAAAAGAACGGGACGCTGGCAGCCTGGCATTGGTCGCGCAACGAACGCGCCCAATCGGGATGCATCGGCCGCGCGTTGGGACCGCTCTCGCCGCCGCAGATCACCAAATCCAATCCCCGGCACATCTGCAAACTTTTGTGGCTCACATCACCGCAACCCAGCGCGTGAAGTCCGTCTTTTCGTTCGCTATCTAGGTCCACCGGGCCAAGCAATGGCTCGGCGGAAATGAAGTGCACGACCGCTGGAGTATCGAGCAGCAGCGGAATGCGTTCATCGGCGAAGTGCTGATTCTCCACGCTCACGCCTAGCCACACATTTGGCATTGGACGGTTTTTCCACCATCCCCATCCAGAAAAGTACTTCTGCATCCGCGCAACTCTTTTGGTGAGAATTTGATAGGTGTGTTCTACGCGTTTTTCGGCTTCGGGGTGCCGTTTCATGATCGTGGCGAATACATCGTCAATCCATTTATCTGGCACGCTTTCGTGGAACAGATCGCCCATGTCGCAGACGAAGATGCGCCGCGGCTGCCGCCAGTGTAGCGGCTCTTCGAGGCGTTCGGATAGGAAACGCACGGGCCGCTCAGTCAGGAAGTGCTCTTGAGTACTGAATGGTTTGTGTTCATCGGCGGCCCAATGAGAAACATTCTCGTGGATAACTGCCAAGCCCTTGTAATCGGGATGGTTTGTCAGGCGCGTGGCGGCGAGGCGCGCGGCGTAGCAGTTTGCGCAGCCAGGGGAAACCTCCGTGCAGCCCACGATGGGATTCCAGCTTGCATCCGTCCATTCGATGCTAGTTTTACCCATGCGGTTCCTCTACCTCTAGATCGCCGTACATTTCCTTGACGATCTCGCCGACGTGGTCGCTGTAGGGCTTCATCGCTAGGATCATCATGCTGCCGAACAGCCAGAAGTACTCTTCCTTCGACAGGCCGACAACGGCGGTGTCGATTGACAGCGAAGCTGATTCAAGTAACCACTTACGGCGAGACTCGGGGATGTTCCGCGAGGCCACGGCCATCAACAGTTCGTATCTGCGTCCGATGGTCATCGTTCACACTCCCAACGACAGTAGGCGAATCTGTTCGAGGCGTTTCACGTCGGCGACGGTCCAGCAGCCCACTCCGCGAACCTGTTCGAAGAACGCCAGCAAATCTTGCAACGCGGCGAGATGCACTTTTCGATCGATCTTCAACTGGTCAACTTCCGCCGCCGCCGCCGCCGCCGCCGCCGCCGCCGCCTGCATTTTTACTACCGCTCGGCGGGGAATCTTGATGGACTTCTCCGCCTTGAAGCCGATGAAGTTCTTTGGCGTGCGCTTCACGGTTGAAACCACGCCAGCCGCGACGCTGCTAGTCCAAAACAGAATCCTGCCGCTACACCAACGGCGAAGACGATTGCCAGTCCCCACCAGTTGATCCGTTGCCAGGGCTGTGGATTCAATTGCTGCCTCCTGGGAAGTGGATGAGCGGCGGCTTGGGCGGAGTCGTGGCGTCGCCAGCGGCCGGCACGCGCAGATCCTCGACTTCCATGGGGATAAACTGGATCGAGATCACGCTTTTGCAGGCTTCGCAGGCGATGATGGACTGCACCGCGGCCAGAGTGACGACCTGTCCTTTGAGCATGAACTGCAGTGCGCTCGCGGCGCTTAGCACCTGTAGCTTGAATTTCTCCGTGCCGCAGTGCGGGCACTTGTACTGATACTGCTGCGCTGCGGTTAGCGGTCCGGCCGGCGTGCTCATTGTGGAACCTCCTGACGGTCGACGAACGGCTGCGGCGTGATGACGGCGAAGGCTTTGCCGTCTTCGGCCAGCAGGATGATATCCTCCTCGGAGCCGACGATGCGGTCCGCGACGACCGTCACGCTGCCCACGTCTTTATTGTCGCGCACGAAGTGAAACGTTTTCGTCTGCATGGCTTACGCCTCCACGATGTTGATCTTCATGCCTGGGACGGCTTGGTAGCCACCGTTTTCCTTGGTCAGGAAACCGAGATTGGCCAGGTTGTCGCATTCGTTGTACACCCCAGGCTTGGCCACTTTACGGCCGCGGCGCACAAGTTCGGTGTAGGCGCGGCTGGCGGAAACGACTTCCTTGAAAAAGTCTTCGGAGATGAGCAGAGCCAGTGAACCGCGCAGGGATTGGCCGTCCGCCTCGATCGTGGGCCGAGAGACGGTGACGCGGATCGCCGGCTTGGCCAGGAGTACCGCCAGCAGCTCGGGATCTTCCATGGCACGGCGTTTCACGTAAGCATAGATTTCTTCCATGCTGGCGTCTCGCGCCATGGATTGCGGCAGTTGCCGGGCTGCCGTTTTGCTTTCCTGCTGCGTCATGTGCGGAATTGGTTTCCCCATCGGTTCCTCGTCTTTCCGGTCGTACAGTTTAGATAGCTGCCTCGCTAATTCTTGAATGTCTTCGTGGAGCGTTTGGATCTCGGCGCGGATTTGTGCGGTTTCCGATTGGCTGTTGGAGTCACCTGCTGCGTCTGTTCGACGCCCAGTGCCAGGGGCGGTAATCCCAATCGGTTTGACTGAATCACCACTGACGCTTCGTATCCCAGCAGCTTGAGATGCGCGTTTACCTTCGCCAGTTCTTTCATCAGAGCTGTCGTTTTCACGTTCATGATCGATATGCGAGTCTGCGGCATCGGCTTTCTCCTCGAACTCTTCATGTGAAACGTGAATAGCTGGCGCTGGCTGCGGCGGCGCTGCGGGACGCTTGGGAGCTGGCGGCATGGACGGGATCGCGCGGCGAGGCTTCCCGTCGGCGGTACGGTCCTTGGCGTAGAACATGCACTGATTGGCGTCCGCCCACACCGGCTGAACGTAAATCTTGCGGCTTTCCGTGCCGTAGAGCATGAAAAACTCGCCTTTGCCTAGCGTCATAATCTCCGTGGCGCTGGGCGGAGCCGGCAAGCTGACAAAACTCTTGATGGTGCGAGCCACTTCGTTCATTTCGCGCTGATTTCCGACCATCCAGCAACCCATCTGCCCGAGAATCACTTTGTCGATGCCGCGGATGTCCTGGCAATCCGCCCACAGAAAATTGTGCAGCGCGGCGGCGCGGCGGATGAACTCGCGCCCGGCAGTGCGAGTGATCGATCCGTGATCCTCGCCGATAAAGTTCCACGCCTCCGGAACCACGAAGATGGTGTTTTGCTCCTCTTCGTAGACCCATTCGAAGGCGTTGGCCATCAGCATCTCTTGCACGTTGTGGTGATACGCGCGCATGTCGATGATGTTGACGCCTTTTTTCAGCTCGAGGCGGTTGCTGCGGGGAATCTCCGCCAGCTCGGGAATGATGCTGGCGAAGTAGAAGTGCATGCGTTTCAGGATGCTGAGCTCGCGCTTGCCGACTTTGCCTTTGGGGTCGAACGTCCATTCGTCTTTTTTGTCGTTGAACTCGGCGTTCAGCCGGCGTTTGATGCGCTCCCACACGCCGCCGAGCGAGCGGACGCCGTTGCAGAGCTCCATGATCTCGACTTCTTTGTCGTTCTGGGAATAGCCGGTGGTCTGCTCGAACAGCGCTTTGACGTAGCGCCAGTCGTAGCGTTCCTTGAAGTACGGATCGATCTGCCGGCCGAACTGGAACGCGGACTCGCCGCGCTTGGTGAGGAAAACGACGGCGCGCATTCCGGAACGCTCGACGAGGGCTTCCTGGGCAGTGGTTTTTCCGAACTGCGTCTGCCCGGTGCTCGCCATGTGCGTCACGGGGATGTGCACCGCGCGCCCTGTCCCGATTTCGTAGCCGGCTAGGATTTGCATTGGTTGTCGGATTATTTCAGTTGATCAGTGGTGATGCCCACTACGTTGGGATTGCGAATAGGGAAATGAGTAACCGCTACGGAGACGCCCAACCCTTGCCCTATACCGACTGGCTCGACATTCATGGGAATGTACCAGCGAGGAACAAATCTAGAGTTTGGTGCCTGCACGGCCATTCCGTTAATGTGAATCGTTGCCAAGCCGTTCAGAACCGGGATGCCGGCTCCATCTTCGTGGCAACTTACAACGTCTTCGTAGAGGATCGTGCCGCTGGAGTAGAGTTTCAGTTTTTCGTCGGCTAGGTCGCTGGCGATCTTTTGTGCATCGCGCAGAACGGTGGTAGCCAACGCCATCACGATACCGGCGCCGATGGCGAAGCCGATGATCCCCGACCACAAATATTTCAGCCACTGCGGGACGGGTTGCTTCCCTTGCGCGGCGATGGCCGCTTCTCTCCCTTGCTTCGATGCTAACTCAGTATCGAATTCGTTGTATTCCATGGTTTGCCGTCTCCTTTGTTTTAGACTTCTACGAATCTCTCACGTACCGATAACGTGGTGCTTTTCCCGTTCCTCCACACGTTTCGCAGGTAATTTCCTCTTGAACGGAATGGAAACTCATGATCACCTTGCCGGCGTAAAACACGCGCATAATCGTTCCAGGGCCGATGCACGGTCCATCGTTTCGCCACGTTTTTCCGCCATCGGCGGAGTACTCCAGTTCGGGTTCGCCAAACCAGCTCATCGGGCGTACCTCATGTCGAACGCGGAAGCGCTGGGACGTTGCCGGCGGGCGCGCGCGGCGCGTTTCGATATCGGAGCGATCCCGGACCGGCGCGCTTCCCATTCTTCGAAGCTGGAGCGGGATGCAGGAGTTGAACCTGCTCTTTGAGGAGTGGAATCCACAACGCTCACCCGATCTATCCCGCAGATTTCGCTCTCTGGCCATTCGTCCGTCGCCTGGTGAAGCATGTCCTCGGTGCGTGGGACTGCGCGGGGAGGATGCTGCCTGTCCCGCAGGTCAGAGAGATCGTTTCGCAGGCGGACTTCCGCTGTATGGAGCCATTCATCGGTGGCGTCGACGAGTTTGCGGAGTTGCCGCAGCGTCCAGCGATGCAACGCGATCTTTGTTTCGCGCGAAATCGCCGGCCGCGCCCACCAGGATTGAATTGAGGTTTTCATTTCAGTGTCTATTGACTCAATGTATCTATTGGACGTCTGGAGCCATCTGGACGTGCGGGAAGCGGCATCCAGTGAGTAATATAAACATCGTCCAGTTGTTTCTCTCCTCCACGGTCACGATGAAACCACTTACCAGAAATCCTGTAAGCATTCGTAACGCGGAATGCATCGCCCCAACCGAAGGATCTCGGCGATGGAAGAATACACATCCACACATCCACTTCACGACGGTCAGCCATTCTAAAGGTTTTGATTGGTCTCCAGGGATTTAGTCGCATGCGCGCCTCTGATCGAGCTCGCCGAGATCCACGCGGACGGGCGCGTACGCCAGCCCTGCGATGTAGCAGGGAATCCCTTTGAGCGGGCCGGAGATCAGTTCGGTGGCGAAACGGATGATGTTGCCCTGCGACGGCAACGGGCGAACCACTTGCACCAGGTCGCCGGTCCACCACACGCGGTCGCCCACGACCAGTTCGCTGTACAGCTTTTCGGTTACTTGCCGGCTGGAGAGTTCGCTTTGGCGATCGCATGGAGCTGCCGGATGGTGGCCAGCGTCATGGGTAGTTTCGAACCGTCCAGCAGCGTGATCTCGAATCGTCTTGTCCACAGCGGCTCCCTCCACCCCAGCAAACTCAATGCATGCACATCCACTTCGCCCGAGCTAACGTGACCCGCGAACAGTTCCAGTTGTCTTGGCGGCTTTTTCGCCATCTTCGCCACCTGCCAGTGTGCCGGAGTCCGGAGCCTCTTGGTCGCCGTTTTCCGGTGCTTCGGATTCCCCGGCGGCGCGGTCCTTGCCGCTCAGCGGCCGCGATGCGATGGCAAATGCCGGGGCGTAGCGCTCAAGCCATTGCACGATGTACCCGTGGCTAAGCTCGGAGATGCCTTTTCCGTCCATGGCGCGCTGTAGCGTCCTCCATTTGAACGGAGAAGCCAATGCCATGTTCATCTGCGGCATCGAGTAGCGATGCTCGCGGCGGAAATTCTGCAGCCAGGCGATCTGCTCTGGATTCAGGTTCTTCGTGCGTGGTCCCGGTGCCATGTACGTAGAATACAGTGATTACATAGATTGTCAAGAGAAATTTTTGCGTGCTACAACTTTTTTTCCGTCGAACTATGCAAAACCACTTGCGAACAGGGGCTGTAGCGCACTGTAGCGCGTTTTTGTAGCCGTAGCACAGTGTAAGGTGTTGTAAGGCAACGACATGTGATTTTACGAGTAGCGCGGAAACTCTATCAAATCTCCGCTATCTCTAAAAGAAAGAAAGAGTTATCTATTTTTGTGTAGTAGGGGTACTGATAGGCCACACCACTATCTTAGTGTGTCGCACTCAACATATATTTCTGGGAGTGCAACCCTGCTACAAATTCCCAATATCGGACAGTTATGTATTGTAAGTAAAGGACTTGCGAACAGTAGCAGGGTTTTTGACCGTGCTACAACGTTTTTGCTAGATGTTTGCTAATCGATTGAAAACTAAGGTGTGTACGGTGGTGTAGCAGGGTTTGTTGCGCTACTTTCGTGCTACCGTACCCCTGCTACTTTTTGAAAAACCGGCGAACTACTTCTTCGACGCACTGCGGGACGATGGCGTCGCCGAGCGCAGCAAGACGGTCCACTCGGCGGGGTATCCCATGAGCCACTCGACCCACGTTGGGTTCAACTGGCCACCGACTTGATCTGCAAGACTCGGTGTGTTGTCGCCCATCTCTCGCGTCGCTCTCTTCTCGGAAGTTTTGCCTTTGTAATCGCGACTCTGTGGAGTTCTCCAATTCACCGCATCCGCCAGATCGTGCGGATAGTGATGACCGTCCGCGAAAAGATTGTTGCTCCCACGTCCGCCCATCGCATCGTGCGCCGTTGGCGTCGGCCACAATTTCACCGCTGAGTGTAGGCTGTCCCATGTCGCACCGTTCTTGTTCCGATGAGATCCCGCGCACTGGCTGTCCTCGCTTCTCGGCGTCGGCCAGAGTTTCGCCGCGCCCGTCAAAGTCAGCGTCGGCTTGTCGTGATTCCCTTTCGAATACTGGTAACTGCCCGATTCGTTGCTGCGGATCGTCGGCCAAAGCGCAGCACCGAGAAGAGTCGGATTGCCGCGCATGTGCGTCAAACTCCCCCGCGTTCCGTCCGCTGCTTCCGGAGTCGGCCACTTCGCCATCGTGTTCAAGGATGGACGTACGGATGCTCCATCGCTGGGCGATTGATTCGAGCCGTATTCGACTGCCGATGGGGTAGGCCACAATCCAGATTCGTCGTCGCAGGTGAGGGGCGCCAACGTCTGCGGCTGAAATGCAATCCCCTTGCGCGTCATAACCGATCGCGGCCAGGTCTCCGAGTACTTCGCCCATCCCTCGACAAAGCAGCGCTGCCACGTTCTCCACGAAGACGAGCCGCGGTCGTACCACGCGAATGCAACGCACCATCTCCCGCCAGAGTCCCGAACGGGATCCGGTAATTCCGGCGCGTTTTCCGGCGTTGCTGATGTCCTGGCAGGGGAATCCTCCGGTGACGATGCGCACGTCTTCGGGGAAGCCGGAGCGGCGCAAGCCCAGCGGGAAGCCGCCGATCCCCGCGAAGAGGTGAATCTGCGTGTAGCCGGCGAAGTCTTTGTCCGGAATGGTTTCGATGTCGCGCTCATCTACGATTCCCTCCGGCAGCAGCCCTTCGCCCATACGTTCGCGCAGCACCGCCGCGCGGTAGGCGTTGTGTTCGTTGTAGTAGTGTCTACTCATCCTCGTCGCGTACTTCGGAGCTTTGGTTGTTTTTGAATTCTCGCTGCCAGCGGTACAGCGTGGTGCGGTGTAGTTCTTTGCCGGTGGGGGACAAATGCCTTAACACTTCCGTTGCTGGAGCTCCATTGGCGAACATCTCGAACGCCACTTTCTTTTGCGCCGCGGTTGCCGGACGGGTCAGCCATTGCGCTCCGTGATCTTCCGTCACCACCAGTTGCGCTTCGAAGGGTACCGTCCATCCAGCTTCGCCAAACTCGCGATTCTTCTCGACGTTCACGATCACGCGCAACCCCTGCGAACGGCGATAGTCCCCCGGATGTTCCAGCTTCAAATACGAATCCAGGATGTGTACCTGCGCGGAATCGCCCAGGAAGTCTCCTCCCTTGCCGGCATGCTGCAAGAAAAACACCGTGATCCCACGGGAGTTGAGATCGATGAACCAATCTTTTAACGTGGCAACTTGCTTCGATTCTTCCTCGCGCGAGGCGGACCATAGCGTCGAAATGTTATCCAGGACCAGGAAAAAGTATCCTTCGCCGAACAGTAAATCCTCGACAAACTTACGATCGCTGGGGGTGGATACACTGGGCCGCCAGGACTGCGCCGCGCGAGTCGCCCGCGCGATCCGCTGATAGTCTTTCGAAACTACGGCCAGATCATCAAACGTTTCATTCGTACGGTGAGCTTTGGCAATCATTTTTAATCGCTGGCGGATTTTCTCGCCGTGCATTTCACCGTACATGTAGAGCGTGCGGACTGGACCGAACATCGGCCAATGCCCTCCCGCGCCTTGATGTCCGTTGAAAATGATCTTCGATCCTTGCGCCATGCAGAATGCCATCTCCGTGGCGATCCAGCTTTTTCCCCAGCCAGACCACGAGTACAGCATGAACGTTCCTGCGCGAGTGACCAGAGGATCGATTAGAGGATCGGCTTTTGGCAGGTCCAGTGTGAGCAGTTCTTTGTAGCTTACGCACACGATGGGATTATCGTTGGTGCTGGGCGTGACGAGTTCTTTGATGCGCAGCTCGGCGGTCGATAGCAGCGCTTCGGGCGACTCTTCGCCTTCGAAGGCCCGCATCTGGATGTTGTGGCATTGATGAATCAGCGCGCGGCGCACGGCGAGATCTTTAACGATTTTCGCGTAGTGCTTGACGTTGGAAACCTTGGGCATGCCATCGGCGAGAGATGCGAGATACGGCGCACCGCCGGCAGCTTCCAGATTGCCGGAAGTGTGCAGCGATTCCGTGAGCGTGACGAGATCGATAGCGGTGGCCAGCGCGCGCCCGGAACCTGTCTCGATCCGCGCCAGCTCCAACATCTGAATGAAGATGCGTTTGTTCTGGTCGAGAAAGAAATCGTCGGGGTGCAGGTAGCCTGTCAGTTCCGCGATGGCGCGGTTGTCCAGCAGGATCGCGCCGAGCACGCTGCGTTCGGCGTCCAGGTTGTTGGGTAACGGCTTGTCGGTATCGAGCGGAGTCTTCCGTTGACGAGAAAATGGGACAGTGGACATGGTTGGCTGCTGTCGCCTCGGCGGAAAAGAAAAGGGCTCGCTTCAGCAGCCAGCAAAAACGAGCCCTGGACTTTTTCAGCGGGGTCGATGCGAACGTGAAGATACGCCCTACCACGGATGGCGGTCAAGCGAAAAAGACACAAGCTGTAGCGTGAAGGTTATTTCAACCGCGCGGCGGGAATGGATTGTTCGCCTGCATCATTTGCTGGACGAGCGAGTCCGGTACGTACGGCAACTTCTTGGCGACAGCATGGAACGACGCAAGTATCGCCTGCACGTCTTCAAATGTCTCGGCAGTGATGCGAACATTTTCCACCATCTGCTGCCCGTCAGAATCTCACTGGACTGTTCCTTTCTTTTTTCAGTTCGATGCGGCGGCGAGCGGAGCGCCCTCCGGATGGAGATAATAAATCGCGCCGGCTAGGCATTCATCGAAATTGGGAGACGCCAGTGCCTGACTGAGAATGGGATCGCCGGCGAAGTACGTGCGGATTTGCGCTTCGGTACACGCCTTCATGGTGACGGCAAACGTTTCGTTTACCCCGGTGATGAACGCCATCAGCACATCGCCGCTGAATCCCTGGTGAACCATCTGCACGATGCGCTGTTTCACCGTGGTTTCGTCGAAGCCTTGCGGGGAAGCGGCAGCCGGCGCAGCAGCGGCCGCTGTCGGGCGATTCATGTCCACCACTGGAAAATCGGAATTGTTCGCCGGCTGCTGATGTTGCTGCGCTGGCTGCGCCGTGGGAGCGGCCGCGGGATGTGTGGCGACGTCGCGCGTAGTGACGTTCACCGGAGCAGGTTGCGCGCCGCGCTGAATCGCGATGGCGTTGTATTGCAGCACGGATTGTTTGGTGCGCTCTTCGGCGATCAAGCGGTAACGGTCCATGAATCCAGCACCCGCCTCGAGTATGCGCGGCGCCGCGTTGATCAACGACTCTCCGATCGCCGCCAGCGGATCGACTTTGGAAACACCTGTCCCGCCTCCGAGCTTTATTCCGAATAACGGCAGAAGTTCGAGTAGTTCCTTGATTCCCGAGACGGAGGCTTTTTCTGGCGGCTGCAATCCGCGGTTGAGAAGCGCCGTCATGATCGCGCCCATTTGCTGCATCATCATCTGCATGATCTGTTGCTGGGCCGCCTGGCCGGGTTGATTCTCCATTCGACTATAGGCCGCAGTGATAGCGGCTTCCGCTTGTTTTTGTACCAGAGAGAGAGACGCCACGTAAGCGGGATCGTTGGCTTTTTCCTTCCGTTCACTTTCAAGCTGCGCCCGTAAAAACTGGAGCGTGGCGTTCAGTTGCGCAGTGGTCTCCGTGGCGTTGCCTCCTCCAACTGGCATGCTTCCGCCCATGGTGAGCATCGCCGGATCGGCCACACCAACAGCTTTCGGCGGCGCCGCGATACTGAACACATCGCTGCAAACCCAGGTGCGGCCTTTGTGAAGCGAAATCCGGTATTCGTAACCTCCAAACGATTCTTTGATCTCTTCCATGTCCACCGGTTTGGAGAACTTCGCGATCGCGCCTTTGAGCCCTTGCATGGCTGGCTGCAACCGGTACAGGTAGATCACGTAATCTTTTCCTTCGGCAGTGTCTAGAACCTGTTGCTGTTCCCAGAAATCCTTTTTGGGTTCGGTGTGTTGTTCGATGGTCGGACCAGCGGCTGGAGCAGCTCCACCGCCCATTTCGATAGTAATCCCGCCAGTCGGGCTCTTAATTGTTGTAGAGCGTGTCGCTTTAGGCACGGAAACTCCTCTCAAGTGGTAGTGCAAACACGGGCATCGTGGCTAATTTACTCCTGTTTGTGGCTTTAGTACAACAGTTTATACGGCGGTTTGTCATAAACTGTTGTTTGACACTTTTTGTCCATTGTAAGTACTGTGTTCCCGTTGCGATACCGGGCCGGAGTGCGGGACGCCAACACGTCCCCGTGAACCAGCACCCCGCGCCGGCCCAACTTTTTCGGTTTTTAGTTGCAGAAAAGGGACACTGACAAAAAATGTCAACTCGCCCGCTACCGATCACCGCCTACCGACAACCCATTCCCGCGCAACTCTTCCTGATCGATGACGGCGATGCCGGCACCGCGCAAACCGTCGCGGCGATGTACCAGCAAATTTACGAAGGTTCGAAGAACGGCGAGATCAACGCGCAAGCCATCGACATCATCCACGGCGCGCGCGTTCGCGATTTTGATTTTGGCGGGCAGCGGCGCGCCATCTTCAACTGGTTTCCGCGAAACATTATTTTCGTGCGCGATCCCGTAGCGGTAGAGACCGTGCGTACCCCGGTCGAAACCCTGCATCGCCGGGCTGGTGACTGCGATTGCCAGACCGTTTTAATGGGAGCTCTTCTCTCCACGATCGGGAATCACGTCCGCATCACCACGGTACGTTCTCAGCCGGGCAATCCGGATTTCTCGCACGTCTTCCTGGAAGTGCTCGACGGCGACAAATGGGTTCCCGTGGACTCCGCGCGGCCCGGCGCACGTTATGCGCGCGGCCCGGAGTACTATAAAGAACGTTTCCCCTGGCCGAATCCGTTCGATCCCGATGCCGCTCTCGGCAGGCTACGCGGATTGAACGGTTACGAAATTCCGCAAAACGCAGCGGCACTCAACAACACCTACCGCCCGATGGTGGTTCGGCGCCTAGCGGGACTTCGCGGACTGAATCGCCTGGCAGGCGCGCGCCTCGGCCGTCTGCGCGGACTTCGCGGACTCGGCCGCGGACGCATGGGCGACGATTCCGGCGATGGCGGATTCGATTTCAGCGGAGTGGCGCAAATTATCTCCGCAGGCGGCGCTGCGGCGGCGAACACGATCCGCGCGGTGAACACGCCAAGTTTTTCTAGTGGCCTGGTCTACAACCCAGCGACCGGTTCGTATACTTCTGCGCTCTCGCCCTACGGCAGCCCGTACGGATCGGTGGCGCCATCCGGCTATGTGAACATTTTCGGCACGTTGGTTCCGACGAACACGCTGCTCGCCGGAGCTGCGGCGTTTGCTCTCTTGATGATTTGGGAAAAACGGTAGGAGCACGATGCCCTATTTCAACATGTCGACGGCCAACCCCACGGGAGTACGTCCTTGGGGTTTCGCCATGCAAGCGCAAAAGAATCAGCTTGGACGACTGCGCGGATTGAGCCGATTGAAATTTTATTTGCCGTCTGACTATCCGTTGCCGCAAAGCACGCTCGGGAATTTCTTTCCGAGGATTGCGAACATCCGGCAGTCGCCCTATACCGGGAAAAACACTTTCGGCGATCCGCAGCCGATCTATAAGCCGCTGAATCCTTTCTACTATCGCCCGGGATTGGGATTCGTACCTCCAACAGGAGCTCGTTCCGTTCAGCCGTTCAACAGCGCCGGACCGGTTTGGGGACCGCTAGTTAACGTGGGAGGAGATCCTATTCTTCCCGGGCCCGCACAAGACGGAAATCCTTTGAACCTTCCTCCGGTCCCGGTGACGGGATCCGGAGTGCCGATCAGTCAGATCGTCTGGGCCAATGGTGGTCAACCCATCACTTACAACCCGGGGCAGCCAGTCAACTGGAATGTTTACTATCAACAGCAAATCGCCGCGCAACAAGCAGCCGCTGCGGCTGCACAGCAAGCCGCGGCCAATGCCGCCGCCGCGTCCGCAGCGGCCATTCCGGCTTCCCAAGTGGCTGCGTCACCTTCTTCGCAGGCCGCCGCAGTGACCGCTCCGGCCGCCACCGCGCCGAGCTGGTTTACGGATCCCACGCAAGATGTGATCACCGGACTGCCGAATTGGGGATTGGTGGCCATCGCTGCAGGTGGCGCTCTGCTCTTGAGCGGAAAGGGGAGACGCTGATGCGTGTCGCTGCTTTCGATCCCCGAGTTCGCACGTTGAGCGCTTTCGATTCGCGCGTGCGTACGTTGAACGGTCTCGCCGCTGCAAGATTCCAGGCGCGACAGCGTTATCTGCACGGACTGGCATGCGCCTGCCGGCAACAGCAACTTGGCCGTCTGCGCGGTTTGCGCGGACTCGGTCGCTTCGGCCGCATGGGCGACGATACCGTCGATCAGGGAGTATTGGATCTCGCCACGCTTCCTCAGCCGAATCCTTTCGGGCCGACATTGGAGCAGCTCGGAACCACTCCTGCTGCTGTTGCTGCTGCCGCCGCTCAGGAAGCCGCTGCCGGCGCGCCGCAATCGATTCCCGCGAATACACCATTAACCGCGCAGGAAATAGCCAATCTTGCCAGCACTTCCGGACAGTACAACACGCCCGGCGATCCCAACGTTTACAACTCTTCCGGGCAAATCATCACCACGCTGAATTCTTCGCAGATGGCGCAAGTGGCGGCGTTGGTGGCGCAGGGAGCATCCCAGGCCGCTGCTCGCGCGCAAGTACTTGCGTTGCAGCCTTCGTTCCTCGGAAGCATCCCGAGCTGGGTTTGGTATGCCGGCATCGGGTTGGTGGGATTGAGTTTGCTATCGAGCGGTTCGAAAAGGCGATAAACGATGTCGCACTATTTCAAGATGTCGACAGCGAATCCCACCGGGGTGCGTCCTTGGGAATTTGCCACGCAAAGCGGCGGACTGGGACATCCCCGAATGCGGCCGATGCGCCGGCTGCGCGGATTGGGCCGCGTTGGCGCGTTGAACTTCAGCCGGCTTGGGCGTCTCCGCGGAATGGGCGTGACGATTCCGGGAGCGCAAGCGCTGCAGGCGACCGCGGACAGTTACGCTTCCCAGCTTTCGCAAATGCAGCAGGCGCTCACCGCCAGCCTGCAGCAAGCGTCCTCCGCTCAAATGTCCGGCGTGGATATGTCCGCGGAGCTCGGCATCATCAATTCGCAGCAAGCCGACCTGAACGGCACGATCGAAAGTTTCAACACGGCGTATCGTGCGACGTACGGAACGGTCGCACCAGGTCTCGGAGCTCCGTGGGTTCTCATCGGTATTTTGACTGGCGCCGCTTTGCTGGTGTTGGCCGAATGGATTGCCGCCTGGTGGAGCACGCAGAACCAGGTGAACGCCGCGATACAGACCAAAGCGAATACCGCCGCCGCCGCGCAGGTGAGCGCTTCGAACATCACGCAGCAAGCCGCCGCCGCTTGCGCTTCTGGAGATCCATCGTGCGCGGAACTCACCACTCTGGCGCAGCAGGCCAACGGAAACGTACAAGCCGGTTTGAATCCCGGTTTGCCAGGGTTGCCCACCGACTGGACCACATGGATTCAGAACAACGCGGTGACCATCGGACTGGTTTTTGCGGGCATCATCATCGTTCCGAAACTTTTGAAAAAGATTTGAAGGAGTACAAGATGCAAATCGGAGACAAAGTTTTGCTGCACAACGGCGCAGACAGTTCGCCGATCAACGCTGCGGTGGAAGCCATCCACGAAAACGGATCGATCGACGCCAAGATCACGCAGCGCGAGCATCCCGCGCAAGGAATGGTGACGCACGTTCTTGCTGGGAATTTCGGCGCAGTGGAATCGAAAGAGGAATTCACCACCAAGATCGCAGAGCCGTCCAAAACGATTCGCCTGGACGACTACACCACGGTGACGCGCTAACCGATTCCGACATGAGCGAACTTTTCAAAATCGACGACATCGCGCAGAAGCCGGACGGCTGGCGCGTGCGGACGATCATCCCTCGAGGCGAAAGCCAGCACCGTATTCGCATCGGTTTCCCACCTGGTGGGAGGCACAAGGGGGCGGGACGCCTGCTGCAGATTCTTCACCCCAAACATGAGAATCCGAGCTGCCTCGTCACGCCCCAGCGCGCCGCGCATCTCGCCAGCGAAGAACTCGGCATCGCGAACCCCGCCGAGCTACTCATCCTCGGTGCGAATCCTGCACAGCAAAATCCCGGGGCGGAATTACTGATCCTTGGCGCCAATCCTGGCGAAACGCAGCAAGCCAAAGCGGCGGAACTCTATCGCCAGTTTCAAGGCAAAGAGCCGGACAAAGTCCTCGAACTACAGCGCTCGACGGCCATGCGCAAGGACTACACCGGGCTTGCCGACCTCGAGGCTTTGGTGGTTTGCGAGCATTTCACGATGGCGGAGTACGAACTGTTCTCTCGCGATATGCGGCGCGAAAACGGAAACTTTGGCCGCGTCCACAAACCGCCCAACACCGGCATCATCACTTTCGGACGGCGAGACAAAGTGAAGCTGGCATCCAATCCGGACGGCACGCAGCTCTACGTGCTCGGCGAAAATCAGGATTTGAGCGGCTGCCTGATGGACCTCGGCGTCGATCCCCGCAAAGACTTGATCGACCTGGGCTACTGCATCTGCGTGCGCTACATCGCGGAAAAAGCGCAGAACAATTTCGATACCGGGTTGTACTGGCACATCCTCGGCGAAGAATCGAAAGTTCCGCCGCGGCTGTTCTACGACAAGCTGAAACGCGAAATCGCTTTTGCCGGCGGCGAATACGTCGTCAAGGCTCCGGGGATCATCAACTGATGCCGCTGGCCATCCAAATCGTCCCTGACCGCGCGGCATTTCCCGCGTCGATGATGATTCGTCCGCGCGCACGCCGCATGCAGCGGCTCGGACGCTTTGGCGCGCTCACGCCCGACCAGGCGGCGCAGCAAGCCATGCCGACCAGCACGATCAGCAGCAAAGCCGGCTTCACGCAGGCGGTCTACAACGACATTCTGCAAGCCGCGCAGACCGGGAATTTCGTCGCGTTCAATCCTTCCGGATGCACCAGCATCAAGCCTTCCGGCGCGCAATTGGTTTTGACCGGTGTTTCCGGTGCAACCGCAGCAGCAAGTCTAGCACTGAAGCTGGCCGCTGTTGCCGGTCCCGCTGGATTGATCGTTGCCGGCGTGGGCGCCGCCATCCAGATTTTCGGTGCGCTCTTTGCCCACCACGCCCAAGCCGTCGCCCTGGAACAAAAAACCGTCTGCGCCGCTGTTCCCGCGGCGAGCGATTCCATCACTGCCATCACCCAGGCCGTACAAAACGGCACGGTACCGCCGCAGACCGGCATCCAGATGCTTCAGAACCTGCAAGCGCAATTCGCCCAGCAGGTCTCGCCCATCATCAAAAATAATTCCAGCCAATGCAACGCCGCGTGCGTGTGGGTAAAGATGCTGCAGGCGATCGTGGCGGAACTTTCCAGCCAGTTCCAAGACATGGCCAACGCGCAGCAGGCGCAATCCGCCACGGCGTCGAGCAATCCGATCGCGGCGGCCGGCAACGTTGTTAGTTCCACGGCCACGCAGCTTGGCGTGCCTTCCTGGGCGCTATACGCGGCTGCTGGTCTACTTCTGTTTGTGGTGGTGAGCAAGTGACTCCGCTAGCCATCGCTATCGTTGCGTTCACGCTCGGCGCGGTGCTTGTCGGATATTTTCTGTTGACGTGCATCAAGGCGACGTCACGGCATATTGCTCACTGCCGCGCTTGCAAAGACTACTGGAAAAACCTTCTAGACGAGCATGAGGATCAGGTTTCAGATTGCTTTTTTACCAAGTACGTAAAGTCCAGAAACTAAACGAAAGGAACGGTATGAGCACAAACGCACCGGCAGTGATGACGGCAGCTCCGGTTGACGTGCCAGCGTTGCTGGCGTTTCAAAAGGAATGTCTGCGCACCAAGAACTACAAATTCATCGGAAAGATCATGAGGATCGTTTTCGAAGTGACGGACGCCATGTACATCCCTCCGGAACTCGCCGAAGACTTGAAGAGCGATCCCATGGGGCCCTGCATCGAATTTTTCCCGGAAGCGAATCGGCTTCCCGTAGCGCAAGTGGAAGCGGCCGGCGCGCAGAGTTTTCTGTTGCCGCTCGCGCCTTGCCTGTTTGCGCCCGGCGGGCGCGTGGGATTCCCAGACAAGCCGGACCGGCATTGGGTTCCGGACAAAGGGCCGGAGACCGTCAAAGTGACCGACGAAAAAACCGGGGAGATCAGCTACAAAATGGAGCACGCGAAACCCACCATGCTCCAGCAGAATTTACGCAACTTCTCTCGCGGCATTTTGCGCGGAACGAATTTCATCATCTACGAGCGTGTCGCGCAGATTCTCGTCAAAGCCAATGGCATTGCCGAAGGCTGGATACTGAAGTGCGAAAACAATCCCGCCGAGAATCCGCCCACGCACATGACGTTTTTGCTCGATCGCGCCACCGGAGAATGCTTTTTCTACGGCGGCATCTACGAGATCACGCGCCCTGGAGCGTTCTGATGCCCACGGTACGCATGGTGAACCCATCCCCTCGCGGCAAGCGAGGGCATTTTGGAGTGGGACGGCACACTCGGGAAGGAGAATACTCAATGGTAAAGCACAGAAAAGGTTACAGGAATCCGCATCACCGCCATCGCAATCCCATCCTCGGCATGTCCGGCGGGGAGCTGATTGTCGAGACCGGCGCTGCGGTAGTCAACGGCGTGGCAACGCGCGTCATTCCCCAGATGATTCTCGGCACGAACAACACCGGGATCGTCGGGTATGCCGCAAACGCTGCCGCGGGGCTTGCGGGCGCATGGCTGGCCAGCAAGTTTTCCGTCAAAGCGGGACACGGCGCGCTGCTCGGCGCCGCGGTTGCCATCGCTTCGCGGATCCTCAGCGACACGATGGGTCAGAACGCTTTGGGTGGCGGGTTGAGTGGAGACATGGGCGGCGAGCTCGGTTTCTACATCAACAATAGCTTCCCACTGCCGACGACAAGCAACGGCCCGTTGATGCTGAATCCCGGCTACAACGGTCCGCAAATGCTGTCCATGCAGATTCCGGGACAGCAGGCGACCATGGTGGCCACCGCGGCGGGAACGCAGGCGGTTGCCGGCGGCGGCGCGGGCAGCTCCAATGCCGCGCTGCAAACGGTAGCCAGCCCCAGTTCGGGTGCCGGCGTCTGGCAGAACCCCTGGGCTGCCTGAAAGGACTGGTCTGCAGCGTCGGATGTGTTGACGCTGTAGACCGGCGGTCGTTGAGATCGCTTGGCGGTTTCGATTAAAAATTCTTCCGGTCTGCGAACGCCCTGGGACGGGGCGCCGCCACCGAGTATCCAATGTGCTGGGACGGGCGGTCGCGCAAGCGGCCAGCTAAAAAATTCAACGCGGTTACCCGCGTCAGGAGTTTTTCAAAATGTTCACAGCAACAGAAAAACAAGCCAGCGCATCGTTCGGTACACCTTGGACCGAAGTGGATACGCACGAACTTGGCCGTCCCCATCTCCGTTTCGGCAATCCCATTGTCGGCGGCGGACTGGAAGGACTGCGCCAGGCTTTGTACGACATCTACCGCGTCGATCCGAACACCGTCGCTCCGCTGGTCACGCTGTTCTCCGTTCCCATCGGTGGCAACTACACCCAGGGCGTGGCCGCTTTGTTCCAAAAAACGAAGCTCCACACCAATATGAAGCTCGGTGGTCTGCTCCAGTCGCCCAACAAGCACCTGGTGCGCTCCATCAAGTGCCGTATCTCGGGTGAACCCTCCGGCACGCAGCAGAATATCGCGAACGTCACCGACGTTCTCGGTTTCCTGTACGGCGTGCTCGCGGACTTCCAGGTCAACGACAAGGATTATTTCCTTGGCGAGCCTGCGGAGCATCCGCAGGGCGGCGGTGTGATGTTCTCGGCGGGTTCCGCAACCACCGTCGCGGCCACCACCACCGTCTCCGGAGTACCGAACAACGGATATCCGGACACACGGAACATGTGGTCCACCGTGTACGACGGAATCTCGATCGAGCAAACGCAAACCTTCGGGCTCATCCTGGATCCGACTCAGGAAAACCTCGGAGCGTTCAAGACTCTGGCCGCCGCCGGCACGCTGTCCACCGGCCCTGGCACGGGTCTGAGCATCAAGTACGAGCTCGACGGGATCCTCTTCCGCGGGATCCAGTAGTTCCACACGAACTTCTTGGACACTTTGCCGTCTCCAAGAAAAAGCGGATAGGGGAAGGCGGACTGGCGCAACCGGAATGCCTCCCCTGTTTGCTTCGCACCAGGGAAAACGATTTGCCGCGCGCGAATTCATAGAGCGCCGCCGAGAAGGAAACGAAAATGGCACAAGCAACTCAAACGACCTGCAAATGCTGCGCCGGACGGCGAATCGTTCCGAATCCGTTGCAACGCAACATGCAGGCGTGTCCCATCTGCGGCGGCTCGGGCACGCAGCCGCAACAGGTTTTGCGCGTTCCGTACGACTACGTCTTTCCTCAGACGGTGCTCGCCGCCAACGCGCAAGGCAACATGGTCCTGCAGATCATGTTCGATTCCGATTTCGAATGGATCTTCACGGTCGGTTCGAGCACCGGCGCTTTCATCATCACGGTCAACGATTCGTCGACCGGGCGCAACCTCTCGAACGCTCCCGTGCTCAGCTCGCTGTACATGGGCACGGCGCAATTGCCGTTTCCGTTCGTCGAGCCGTATCTTTTGGCGCGCTCGACGACCGTCACTGCCGCCGTGCAGGACGTGAGCGCCGCGGGCAACACCATTAACCTGGTGTTCAAAGGCTTCAAACTCTTCCCGAAAGACGCTCCGCAGCAAGGCGCTGCCGGACAAGTCTTTCCGGCGCAGCAGCAAGCTACTGGGAGCTAAGCCTTGCCTCGACAGCAAACCGTATTCCACCAAGATCGCGTGCCTGGCGTCCCTGGACGCTGGGCACTCGGCTTGTGGCTCACCTATCGCAAACTGGTCACGTCCGCGTACGTTCCCGGGCAGAAATATCGTTCTCTGCTCAGCGGCCAGCAGCCGTACTGGTTTGTACTCGGTTTTCCCAATGGCAATTTTCTGCCCATGGCGCCGAACTCCAACCAGGACGACCGCGTCACCTGCGTCAACGACTTCATCATGTTCGCCATGATGGGCGCGGCCGTCGACTTGGTTGGCGTGCAGAACTTCGATTTCTCCGCGCAGCTCTACGATTCCGGTGCGGATGAAAACTGGACGGAAGCGCTTTCGCCCTGCGCCAACAATTTCGGTACTGCGCAGCATCCTTTGATTCTGCGGCGCACGCACACCATCAAGGCGGGAACGCCGATCATCGCGCGTTTCCAAAATAGCCATGCGGTAAACAACAACATGCCGCAAATCGTTCTTTTCGGAGTGCTGGCGCCCGCGGCGCCGTAGGGAGACCTGATGGGCAGTCCACGTCAAGGATTGGGCGGCAGCGTCGAAGCGTATCTTCGGCAGACCAACAAGCAGGATATCTGTCCAGTCGCCATCATTCGTCTGCCCATTCATCTTTTCCCCAGCACCAAGAGTTTCAACCTGATCCGCACCGCGACCATCGTCATTCCGCCAGTCAGCGCCGGCGTGTTCACGGACATCGTGGCGTTTCGCATCGATCCGGGGAAAAACGGCATCCTTAAATTTATCGCCAACCAGTTTGTCGGAGGAGGCTTCACGGATGGCAGCGGCGCACTCACCTGGCGGCTGCTGCACGATGAAAAGCCGGTCACTGGGCTGGAAAACATCAACGTTTCCCTCGGCACCAATCAGCTTCCCAGCGAAATCGCGCCGGTGCGCCTGCTGGCGAATCGCTTCGTGCGGCTGCAAGTTACCAACGCCTCGATCGTGCCCGCCGGGCAAATCATCGAAGGCGGCCTCCGCGGCTGGCTCTATCCCAAGGATGAGGAAGCCCCCGGAGCCAACTACTAAGGAGAACGATGCGTTCCCATTTCAAAAAGTTCGCCCTATCGATGCTTCTCGGCCTGCTCGGGCTCCTTTCTCCGCAGTCCGCTCAAGCGCAGGTCACGTATACGTCGCCACAAACGGTGACATCGACTGCGTTCAACAACATTGCGTGTACGGGTACCACACAGCGCGCCTTGATTCCGAATCTCGGACAAGTCGGTCACTTTATCACTCTTACGCTCGGAGTGATTCCTCACGGAATTTCAACGGCGATCCAGGGTTCGTATGATGGAGTGTTATTTTTCGACATTTCTAATACGGTAACTTTTGCAAACGGTTTGGTGCAACCGACCGGACAGGGACAGGGATACTATCCGGTAGTCGCCGTCCGTGTGAATTGCCTGGACACCACCGGACGTTTCACCGTTTTTTACACGGGAACGGGAGGAAGCATCGGTCCCCCTTCCGGAAGCGCGGTCGTCAGCCAGGTGATTCAAAACATCACCATATCCGCGTCCGATGGCACTTCCAACCAATTTTCTCTTAATTCTCCGTTCGGAAATTCCGGAGGAGCTCTGATACTCCAGGCCAACGGCGCCATGCCGGCAGGGTCGAATGTGGAGTTGATCTGCGACCTGGCATCAGCGGTAGCTAATGTGGTCGGTCCATTTGCCATCCCCACCACCGCTGGAGTGTTTTCTTTTCCGATACCGAACTACCCGTGTGCAACGCCAGAGATCCAGTTTTTCTCTGGTGGAGCGAGTTCCAACACCTACAATCTGTATTATTCCTTTTCTCAGCCAGGACTCGATTCTCCCGCATTCCTTTTTTCGCACATCACCGGAACCACGGCAACTTCAGTAAAAAGTTCGCCGTCGTCTTTCCTTCATAATTTGACGGTCAATACCGGAGCTGCGGGAACGATCAGTATTTTCGACTTGGCATCCAGCTCCTGCACTGGAACTCCTTCGACGAACACGGCGGCGGTGATCACAGCCACGGCCACCACCCTCCAGACGTTCACCTACGACATCAATTTCGTCAATGGAATCTGTGTGAAGGCATCGGTAGCGATGGACATCACGGTTTCTTCTAAATAGGAGGATGGCATGCGAAAAATAATTCAATGGAGTATCCGCCATCGATTGATTCTCGGCATTTTCTTGTTTTTAGTAGCGAATCATATGTTCGATGGCGGACCGTTCGATGTGGTCGTCAACACCTACGCCCAGGCAGCACCGACCACGGTTACGGCTACCATCAAGGATCCATCGGGGCTTGCCTATGCCAACGCCAGCATAAACATTAGCCTGACGCCGGCAACGCCCGGAGGCGCTACGTGTACTGGATCCGGACCCATCGGCCAGATTCCAGTTTTCAACACCAACTCCAACGGTTTTTTCTCTATCAATCTTTGTCCCAATGGTTCCATCGTGCCGGCCAGTTCGCAGTGGCTGTTCACCGTTTCGCTTTCGCCGGGTATCCAACTTCCACTCGGGAAAGGACCGCAATCTTTTTCCGCAGCCATCACGATCTCCGGAGCTTCGCAGGATATCAGCGCCACACTCAACGCTTTGGCTCCCGCTCTGACCACGAACGGCAATCTTGTGGCCACCAGTGCGGCTTTCGCCACCGCCACTACTGCCGGAACGTGCGTTCAAAGCACGACCGCGGTGGCGGGGGCCACAACCAGCATGGTCGCTACCGCTTCGCCCGTAAGCACTCCTGGAGTTGGCGCCGTATGGTCGGCATTTGTTTCGTCGGCAGGCAACGTGACCATCAATGAATGTGCGGTAGCCACCAGCGCTGGCGGAACCATCGCCTTTAACATTCGTGTCCAACAATAGAGGGCTCCGATGCGGAAGAGACTACTGCTGGCAGCCACGCTCTTCCTCGCTGTGCCGTTCCTCGCTTTCGCTCAGTCGGTGGTCGTCACCGGAACGATCGTCGATCCCAACGGCCTGCCGTACTCGAATGCCAGCGTCAACATCAGCCTGACGCCGGCAGCGCCAGGCGGCGCGATCTGCACTGGGATCGGCCGCATCAATCCCAACGGCTCGTTCCTCACCAATGGCAACGGCTTTTTCACCATAAATCTTTGTCCTAACGCTTCCATCACGCCGGTCGGGTCGCAGTGGCAATTCAACGTTTCGATTTCACCGGGAGCTTTGCCGCCGATCGGCACCGGACCGCAATCCTTTAGCTCCAATATCACCATTGTCGGTCCAGGACCACAGGACATCAGCACCACGCTGAACGCTCTCGCGCCGGCGCTGAGCCACATCACCGGAGGAGGCGGAGGCACTGGAAACTGCACTGCGCCTTCCCCAGCAGGCTCGCTGGTCAAAACCAATGTTCCCATCACCGGCTGCGTTGCCAGCAACGTAACCGAAGTCGGATCCGTGTTGTCCGTTGGCGATACAACTGACATTTTTGGAGACTTCCATACTGCAGGGCCAAATCCCTATTTCGACATCACGCTTTATGGCGGCTATGTCGGCACCAACACGGTAGGCACGACAGGCACGATGGGCGCAACATCCAGTTCACTGGCTATCGCTGCGACGCAGGATTGGGCAAATGGGCAAGGCGTTGTTGTCTACGGCGCCGGACCAGCGCCTTCTCTCGGCACACCTTCAGGCGTAGTCGTCACTCCCGTTGGCATTCTGAACGGATCCACGACGGTCAACTACAAAGTTGTGTCGGAAGATTATTTCGGCGGACTGACGGCAGCCAGCGCGGCGGGAACAACCACCACCGCGGCTTCCGCTTTGGGCGTTACGAACGCGACGATATCGAGCTGCAGCCGAAACGGAGGACTGGTTAGCTGCACCACTACAGCAAATCATAATTTTCAGGTAGGCAAGCAGGTCAACATACTGGCCGGCAGCACAGGGGACACTACTTTCGAGGGTGCATTCACCATCTATACAACGCCCACCGGAAGCTCGTTCACCTACTGGCAAAACCTGCTCCCGAATGTTTCAGGGACTGTCACTACAGGCACAGCGCAAGTCGTGGCGGCCAACCTGGTCCAGTGGACGATTCAGCCTTACGGCCCAATTCGCAGTTTCGTGTACCGGCAAGTGGGCGCGGGCGCTTTCGTGCTCACAGGCGTCGTGCAGGGCATGGACAGCGGATTTTACGATTTAGGATTTACGGTCAATCCGGCCAGCCTGCCAAGTTACGTGCCAACCACGCCCCCATCGTCCGTCACCAATCAATGGTTGTCGACCACTATTATGGCTGGCGGGGGAACTACGACGCTCACTCTGGCAAGCGCAGCCACGAATTCAGTGACGGGCGTAGCAGTCTTGCACGACAACACGCAGAACGTGCTCAATCTCTGCAAAACGGGTGGAGCGGCCTCTGGCGGCGGCACCATCTACTTCCCTATCGGGATGAACGCGCTGTTCAACTCCACGTTGAATCTTTCGGGATGTTCGGGATTCCAGCAGCGATTCTTATTCGGCGTGCAGGCTACGGTGAACGAAACCATTCTGCCGGCACACCTATTTATCGACTCCGTACCATCGGCAGTCAGTCAGGTGGGCTTTCCGTCATGGAACGATGGCACCCAACTATGGACCGGAAAAGGGTATCCACTGCTCTACCTTCTCCCTGGCTCCAGTTCCGGCAACAGCATTGGGCATATCTATTTTAACGTTTTTGGAGCCTACCAATCCGCGGTTGTGCAGGACGAAGACGCAACGGGAAACAACGTCGTCAACATTCAGTACAACTCCGACTATTTCGTAGGTGGCGCTAACACCGGCCCACCGTTCGTCATGAAGGGCGGCGGCGGTTTCCTGTTCGAGAAGGGAGGTTTCGCAGTCGGCTCAACTAGTTTCGCTTCCCCTCCAGCGCTACTGATAATCCCCAATTTTGGTCTCGGCAACACATCGCAGCAACTTGCAGGAAACGTCAACCTGAACTACGTGTCCTTCGCGGGCGCGGGGATCGTGCTGGACTCCGAAGCAGTCGTAAGCGTCTCGAACGGCTCACACATGACGTTCAGAGAACCGCTGATGGAGAGTTCCTTTACGCCTATCTTCCGAGCCGCTGGCGGTAGCGGCATCATCTCCGACATGGAGTTCGATAATCCCAGTTACGCGGACTTTGTAGGCGGCGCTGCTACGCCTCTGTTCGACATGACCACTGCGTCAAACCTCGAACAATTAAAAATTTACCAAGCGAATCCTAGTAACTCCAACCAGCCTATCGTCACAGGTCCCAATCTGACCAGTTCAAGTTCGCAAGGCTCCGTAAGCTACTCGGAATTGCCGAACTCCGGCTTTTCCTTGGATGCTTACAACAACTGGAACATCCTCGGATTCGGTACCTCCGAATTCGGCTACAGCCTGACTCAGCCAGTCGCGCCTAGCGGGTCCGCGGTTAGCGGCGGCACCATTCCTGCTAACAGTTACTGCTATAAAATCTTGCCGATTGATATCAACGGTGGCATAGGTCCCATCTCTTTACCCTCTGGGTGCATAGCAGTCAATGGCAGCCAGCAAATTACACTCAATTGGACTCCAGTCAACGGGCAGGTGAAGACCACAATCTGCCGGGGCACTACGGTTAACAACATCGGATGCGGCGGCGCGGTTGGCCTTATCGCTATCTCCGGAACGTCCTTCACGGACAATCATCCTCAAACTGACTTCTCCGTAAGCGTGCCACAATCCTCAACAGGAGCTTCATCCAGCGTTGGATCGGTAGGAATCAGTACCTATAATCTAAAACTCACGTCAAACGGGTCACTCATCAACGTTCAAGCACCGCCGTCCTTGTCTACTCCTTGGACTTTCACTTTCCCACTAACGCCTGGTGTGAACGGCCAATTTCTGCAAACAGACGGCACTGGAACTTCGACTTGGTCCCCGGGATCGATCGGAACGGCGCACAACCTTTCCGCGGTACTGACATGCGCCGCAGCTTCCGGATCAGGCACGGCCTACACATGTTCGACGTCTCCGACCTTCACGCCGGCCGATGGCGATATCGTCTTATTCCAGGCCGACGTTGCGAATACCGGCGCCGCAACTCTCAACGTAAATAGTTCCGTAGCCGCGCCCATCAAAAAACAAGGTGGCGGCACCGCCCTGGTCGCCAACGACCTACTCGCCGGGCAAGACACGTTGATGGAGTTCGACGGCACGAACTGGCAGATGCAAGGGCAAACAGGGAATGCCACAGGCGGAGGCGGAATCTCGGGACTCACCACTGGCTTTCTGCCCAAAGCCGGCAGTTCGACGACCATTGTCAATTCGCTGTGTGATGAAGGCATCACACTTGCCAATACATTCACCTGCTCGGACACTGCTGGTGCGTCGTTCGTTTCTCTGACCACTACCGGATCAGCCGGCACGGCTGGATTCATCCAGATGGGGCAAGGCACGGCGCCGTCGCTTGGGACGACGGCCGTGCAGTTAGTGGCTCCCGCCGCTGTCACCAGCTATCAAGTGATTTTGCCTGGCGCGGCCGCTACTGGCCTTGGACATTTTTCCAATGCCTCAAACGTCGTCACCATGTCGATTTCCGCCGTGACGCCAGCGGATGCCACCGGCAATACCACCGGCAGCGGGAATTTCTGCCTTACGACTTCGTGCGTTCTCACCACACCATTTTTCGGCGGAGTGAACGCCCAAAGCGGAACCACCTACACGGTATTGGCGACTGACAACGGCAAGCTGGTCACTCTGAACAATGCGGCAACGGTCAATGTAACGTTGGCTCAAGCCACTACCAGCGGATTCACATCCGGCTCTATCTTCCGATTCCACAATCTTGGAACGGGCAACGTTGTCATCACGCCCACGACGTCGACAATCAATGGTGCAGCTACGCTGAATGTCCTCCCTGTGGCCTCGACGACCATTTTCAGCGATGGAACCAACTATTTTGCTCAGGACTTTCCAGAGCCATACGGCGGAATCAACTCGCAAACCGCAAACTATACCGCCGTTCTCACCGACAAAAACAAAATGGTGGTGATGAACGGCGCCAGTTTGACGCTCACTTTGCCATCACCGCCGCCCACCGCGCGCTGGAACATTCAGGTGGACAACATCAATGCGTCGTCTCTCACCATCAGCCGGAACGGTCTCACGATCGACGGCGCCGCTTCGAACCTGACGCTCACGCAAAACCAGGGCGTCTATATCACCACGGATGGAACGAACTATTTCACCAACCGCGGTGTCGGCAGCGCCGGTGGTGGAGGCGGAACGGTAACCTCTATCGCCACCACGTCTCCCATCACCGGAGGTACGATCACCACGGCCGGCACGATCGCCTGCGCTACATGCGTGGTTGCCACTTCCCCAGGAGCCGGCGTTGCGCACTTTGCGGGATCCACGCAGACGGTGACGAGCAGCGCCGTTACGCCGTCTGACGCCACGGGAAACACTACTGGAAGCGGAAACTTCGTTCTGTCGAACTCCCCAACGCTGGTCACTCCCGTGCTCGGCACCCCCACGTCGGGCACTCTCACCAACACCACCGGCTATATCTGGAATAACCTCGCTGCGCCAACCGGGAATCTTTCGCTAGCGATGGGTTCCGATACGTCGATTTTCACCACGACGACGGCGCTTTCGCAAATGTTCGCCTGGAAAAATACGACGGCGGCCGTCGTAGGCACTTCGCAGGGATCGCCGATTCTTGCGCTATGCGGCACATCCTTTCACGGCTCCGCCAGCGTCGAGGATTGCCTGACACTCAGCGAGCTGCCCGGGAACGGAAACGACGCGCCGATCATACAAACCCTCGGGCATTCCGGGACATCGACGGGAGTGGTGACCGTCAATATCCCTGGGCAGTTGTCGATCGGCACTCCTCCGGCCATCACGATCGGGACGGCTGGCGGACTTGCATGGACGGAAGGCACCGTCCCCACGGGATTGGCATCGACCGGTGAAGTGTATGCAAGTTCTTCAACCCATACGGTGAACGTAAACAACAACAACACGGGTGACATGCCGGTCAGCCGCACTCCGTGCGTGAACGTCACCCCAGTAACCGTCAACGCCAATGTGACCACCGACCAGCTTTTGATGTCCTGCACGCTGTCGGCGAACACGCTGAATGTGGTTGGGCACGTCCTGAAAATCTACGGCGCGGCTGTGTATTCCACGCCGGTCGCTTCGGCGGCCACGGTTAACCTAAAGGCGAAGCTTTGTACCGTATCCGGATGCGGAAGCGGGACGGTCATCAACCTGGCTTCGATCACTTCCACGGCGAACCCGGGCACCGTCACCAACAACGCGATCCAATTGAACCTGGAAGCGGCGACGCAGACGGCGGGAGCTTCCTCGGCTTACGAGTCTCACGGTTATCTGCTGATCGACCTGGGGGCGTCGAATACGGTCGCGGATTCTATTTTTGCGGATACCAATACGGCCACGGTGGGCACCATCGATTCCACCGGCCAGCTCTTCCTGCAAATCACTGGAGCGTTTTCCGCCGCCAGCGCCAGCAACTCTCTGACGGAGCGTCTCCTGCGCGTGGAGCTGGTGAATTGAGAAAATTTCTCGTACTCACATTCCTCATCCTGTGTGCGCTTCCGGCGCAGGCGACTTACGTCGGCGGAAATAAAAACACCGATACGACAGGGACGGCCACGAGCATCACCGTCACCTATAGCCCGACCGCGGGGAACTGCGTCGTCATCGGGTTGGGAGCATCCACCACGCTGACGGTCTCTTCCATCAAGGACAACAACAATACCGTCTACCAGTTTTTCGGAGTCCCGAACTTTAATAATTCCTCGGACTTTAACACCATGTCCGTTGCCTGCAACATCGGCTCCGGTATCACGTCCTTTACGGCCACGTTCACCGCGGGGCCCTCTCTTTTCATGGGCGTGGTGGAAGAATCCGGCTTCCAAAACTTCGGCGTGTTCACCTCCAATTCCAGCGCCAGCAACGTCGCGCCTCCTGGCGGAGCCACGCTAACGACGCAAGCCGCAAACAACGCCATCGTCGTGCTGGTTTCGACGAACGTCGGCGTTGGGCAAACAATGTCGTCAGGAACCGGCACGCTGCGTCAGTCGGCGGCGTACGGCGGGCGCGTTGCGGGTATGGCGGACAATACGACGGCCTCAGCTGGAACTTCGTTGACAGCTTCCGTCAACTGGACAGGTGGCAACGCTCCGTTCACTGCTACGGGCGTTGAACTCTCTACTTCGCCGATGAACCTGGTGCAGTTTACGGGTGGGGTTTGCAGCAACGCGGTGACGTGCTCGCAGGCGTTCGCCAATCCCACGCAGATTGGTGACTACAAGATTGTTGCAAGTTACGACGGTTCCTCGCCCACCGCCAACGACACATTTTCGGACACGATCGACACCTATACGCAGGTCTCTCCTGGAGGGCACGTCTTCTGCGGACTGGCGACGGACGGCGACACCATCGCCATGTCCTTCGCTAAGGTATCGACGAACGTTACCCCCACCGTCACCATTGCCAACGGCGGCACCACTGGGCACAAAACACTACTGCTCGCTGAGTTCAACGGTCTCGCGGCGTCCAGCCCGCTTGACCAGACATCGAACTGCACCAACACGCTTTCCGTGACCTCGTTGACGACCGGAAGCGTCACCACCACAGTTGCCAACGAAGTCATCGTCGCTGTATTCGGCACTGCGAATGGCAACACCTTCACGGCGGGGACGAACTATACCCTACTGTCGCAGCAGAACCCGGCCCCCGCCGCTGTTTCCGCGCAAGAGTTCCGTTCAGTAATCGCGACGGGAAGCTATAACGCTGCGGCGAGCTTCACAGGAGCCGCGCAGGAAGCGGCTGGCTTCCTCGCGACCTTCAAGGCGGCATCCCAGCCAGGTACCACCACCGGCACGATCTTTTTTGGACCATCAAAACTTTTCGGAGGAACGCTGTCTTGGTAAAGTCTTTTTCATTTCTCGCCATCCTTTTGTTTGCGGGACTGTCTCTGCACGCACAGTCTGGAACCATCGTCGGCGGATCCGCTAAAATTTCCGGAACGGCAGCTATCTCCGTTGTGCAAACCGGAGGAGGAGGTGGCGGTGGTCCCCTCAATCTGCCGTGCGGCACCACGCTGGGATGGTGCGACCTGACGGGGCTGAATATGGCGGCGACGGGATGTCCTTCGCCAAGTCCCGGTGGTGCTGAGAATTGCGACGCCATCATCCGTAAATGGGGCGGTGCGCTATACGATACGAAGCGCAACCGCCTGGTCATGTTCGGCGGCGGACACACCGATTACTTTGGCAACGAGATTTTCTATCTCGATTTGGTGAACAAGACGTTTCCTCAATTGACAACTCCGACCGTGGCGGCCAATCTCAATCTCTGCCAGGACGCTACCCTTGATAGCCCGGCGCGAATCACCGCGCGGCATACCTATGGCGGATTGGAGTATTGGGCCGCGAACGATACCTACTATGAATTCGGTGGAGCACAAGCCTGCTCAACGGGCGTTGGAACGAGCGGAAGCTGGATGTTCAATCCGAATGCGAGCAACCTGACGGTGAATGGCTGGACTTCGCTGGGCTCGCTGGCGTTCACGGCATCCGGCACCACGCAGATCGCCGCGGACCCGGCCAGTGGATTCATCTGGCTTGACGATGGGCACCAGCTCTGGCACTTCCAACCGAGCACCAACACTCTCCTTGGCCCCAACACGTGTTTCGGTTGCACCAGCTTCTTTATCGAATCCACGATGGCGGTGGACCCGATTCACCGTGTGCTCTGGCAGATTGGGAACAACGGGGGTGTGAAGGTTGCACGTACGGATATTTCCAATCCGAATTCAGTGGGCAATGCACAACAGACACAACCCACGCTCGATGCGAGCTGCAACGCGCTTACCGGGTCGGAGGCTCCCGGCCTGGATTGGGATCCGGTGCTAGGTGTCATGGTCGGATGGCCCCAGTTCGGCAACAGCGTTTACTTATTTAATTCTGGACCTACCGATAACGCCATCACACCCTATGGGACGATTGCCCCTCAGACGTGTCTCGCCGTGACATTCGCGAGTGGCCCTCCAGACTCGAACCACAATCAATCGCCCTCGTCCTCGACCGGCGTTTACGGCCGCTGGCGGTACGTGCCGGCCGCAAACGTCCACGTTCTTTGCAACGATTTCAATATTGACTGTTTCTATCTTCGCCTGACCAATCAGGTGCAAAGCCTGCAACTCACAGCGACCACCACAGGAACACTTCCGTTTACGGTTGGGCTGGCATTCAAGCAGGGCGACGTTCCCAGCGGGAAAACTCCTCAACTGACCAACTCGACCAGCCAGGTGGTCGTCAAATCCACCTGGCCCGATGGCAGCGCAAAGACGGCCATCGCTTCCGGTCGCACCGCTCTCACTTCCGGCGTACCGAAAACCATCAACGTGGTATGGGGAAGCAATTCCGGCACGCCGATGACCTGCTCGAACATCCAGACCGCTGCGCCCTCTGCTTCGATTCAGGTTGGCGCCATCGGAACCGTCTCGCTCTCCAGCCTGCTTGCAACGCCATTTCGCACTTGGGTGAGCGGTTCGGAGATGGTGGAGTGCCACTATCGCGCGCAAGTCGGCTCTGACGCTTCTCTCGTCGCATGGTTCCACGTCCGTCTCTACGCGGATGGTAGCATGTGGGTGCGCGAAATCGTCGAGAACGGCTACCTCGATGTCGCCACCGTGGACAAATCGTACGTGCCCACGGCCATCATCGGAGGCACGACGGTCTACAACAATGGCGGGTCGTCCCTGACCAACTACGCTCAGACTCGCTGGGCAGTGGAAGGCTGGATTGGCACGAATCCCGGCATCACGCCAACGCACGATACCGTCTACCTGGAAGCCACGAAGCTGCTGCCCAACTATTTCAATTTCACACCCTCGGCGACTGCGCTCAACAACCTGACGCAAACGTACACGCCGATGCAGAAAGGCGACTGGACCACGGACATGGGTTCTACCGGGTTCCAGAATCAGATCGGGCTATTACCGCTGTGGGATGCGCTCTACGTCACCTCGAAAGCCGATTCCCGTGCCTACAATGCCGTCATCTCCGATTCCAAATCGCTCAACAGTTACGCCATCATCTGGAACGACAGCGCTACTGGCGTAGTCGCCGATCCGGTCAGCCGCTCGACATGGACGGTGCTCGGAAACAATGGAGGAGGCATCACATCTATCGGCGCAGGCCCGCTCAACTGGGATATCGCTCACCATGGCTCCGGCGGCTATCTTGCCTATATCCTGACCGGCGACTATTACCACTACGAAACGATGGCGCACCAAGCCTCCATGTGCTTCCTGGCCAACAATTCCGCGCATGGCTCCGGTGTGAACCGCACGTTCGAATCCGTCGTGCAGGATCGTGGCGTGGCGTGGTGCAACCGCACGCTCTCACAGTACATCGCGCTCGCTCCATCCTCCGATACCGTCGCTGCCGACTACTCAACTCTGCTGGCCAACACCGTGACGAAGCTGAACAATCGCGTGCAAGCGGTCGGCGTGACGCCTATCGGATATTTCCTCACCTACGACGTAACCAGCGGGTCGTATCTGCCCTTCAACGGAAACTCCAATGTGAGCGTAAACGCCGCGTGGCAGCAGCACTTCATGATTCAGTCGCTCGGGATGGGCGTGGACCTACAGCCGCTCGCCAACATGACGAATTATACGGCGCTGGCGACCTGGTCGAACCGCGCCATCGTCGGCATCCTCGGGCCCAACGGCTCCACGAACTACTGCTTCACGAACGCTTCCACGTACAACGTGCAGGTGGCCGATACACAGACGGGAGACTTGACGCTTTGGTACCCCGACTGGGGAACGGTGTGGACGAAAAACCAAGGCAGCCCCAATACTTCTTGCGGCAATACGTTGCAGGGGAGTTCTGGCGGCGATCCATTGAACGCAGCAACGGGCTTTTGGGGTAATCTTATCCCTGCGGCTGCCTATGCTTTCGACCACAGCGCGCCGGGTGCCGTGGCAGCGTGGAGCAGATTGACCGGCGCGACCAACTGGAACACCAGCGTGCTCAATAGCGGGTTCGGCGACATACCGATTTGGGGCATTTCGCATCGATAGGAGGATTTTGAAATGAGAAAGATTCTTGTAATTGCAGTTTTGATGCTGATGGCAGCGAGCGGGCTGCGCGCGCAGACGACGACCACCACGGTCACGATCGTTGCACCGGCATCGCTGGGAACCGTCACGCCCACTCCTTCACATTTTTATCAAAACACTGCGGCGCCGATTTCGCTGGCCAGCTCGACCAACGGTTTCAACTCTGGTTGCACGGTCACCGTGGGGTCGACGGCGCTCACCGTGACTTTCAGCTCGACCACGCAGGCGTTGACCGGCACGCTCACCGCGGCGATGACTTCCGGCGCGGTAGGTTCGACCGTGACGATTACGATCGCCTGTACTCCGCCTGCTTTGACGATGCTCAGTCCGGTGACACTCCCAAACGCCCAATTGGGATCGGCCTACTCGGCGAATCTCGCCACCCTGGCCAACCTGCAGAAGAACGGCCAACCCTGCACAACGTGCAGTTTCAGTTGCAACAGTCCGTGCACGCTACCTGCCGGATTTGCATTGTCCGCCGCAGGCATCGTTAGCGGGATTGCCACGGTGTCGGGAACCTTCACTGCTGGCTTTACCGTCACGGACACCAGCGTGTCCGCCTCACGAATCGCGCAAGTGCGGTGGATTGCAGGTTGACGGACGGTAGTGATGCGAATGATTCAAATCGATTGCATCTAAAGATGTGACGGGGAAAACACATGGCCAACGGTGAGAGTTCGAGTTCGGTGGTAACGGTAAAGAACTGGCACGTCGTGTTGGTCCTGGTTTCCTGGCTGGTTATTTGCACCATGGCGTTTTCGAATCTTCGTGCACAGGGAGACGAAAACACTCGCCGCATCACGGACCTCGAGCAAAAACCATCCGTAACGTTGCAGCAATATCAGGATGGACAGCGCGTCCTGGAAAAGCGTCTCGATCGCATCGAAGGCAAGCTGGACGCCGCGGATGCCCGCCGTCGATAAGTTGACTTTGCAGAACGTTTCCAATAGAAGGTGTCATGCCCTTTGCGATTCACTCTTCGAAACCCGGCAAACACGGACGCACCGGCATCACGCATACGTTTTTCGGTGAAACGGAAGAGGAAGCCTGGGAATCGCTGGAAGAACACGCGGACATCTGTCCGAAGTTTGGCGCGGCATATCATGGCAGCGAGACGATCGAGAGCGCCGTCGAGATCGACGAGATTCCCGACTTCGACGTCGACGCCATCGACGATTTTTTTGACGTGGACCGGGACGACGAAGAAGACGGCGGATAAAGATGGGCATCAAAGAAACGCTCGCGGCGCGCACCAAGAAACGGTTGTGGCTGGCCGTGCTGCGGCCCACCAACCAGGAAAAAGTCCGCGAGTGCCTTTCCACGCTCGAAGCTCGCGTCAACTCTGGAATGTCCAGCGAAGCGTTCCAGCAGGAAATAAACAATGTCCTCGATCGATCCTGCATTTTTGTCGGCTTCCTCAAGCCTGGCTGCAAACTGCTGTACGACGCCAACGGATTCCCCACCGGAGATTCACTTCATCCCGGAGACGTGATGGACAAGATCGACGATTTCAAAGTTGCGCTGGAACGCGGCGCCTACGTTTTCGCGCAAGGGAAAGCGATGGTGGCCGATGCCGCAAGTTAAACTCATCGTGGTCTCCGATGACGGCCAAACCTCCGCCATCCTCGATCTGCTGAAAGACGAACTGCGCGGCAACATGCCGCTGGATCAGTTCGTCGAGATCATCCGCAAACCGATTTTGAAGCTGGTGAAGCTGGACGTCGAACCGAGAGTCTCGAACGCCGGGAGCGCGCGTGCCTAACGCGCTGCAAGCCTGGCAGCCGGCGCGCCTGAGCATCTATGGCTTGGTGCGTGCGGCTCGAGGCGGCCTGGGCGCCGCCAGCACCACGCCCGCGATCGCGACTCTGGTGCAACAGGCGGCCATCCGCTATGGCGTGGATCCCGGACTGGCGCTCAGCGTGGCGCAGCATGAATCCGCATTGAATCCCAACGCGGTAAGCTCGGCCGGCGCCCAGGGCGTGATGCAGCTCGAACCGCCCACCGCCGCGCAGTATGGCGTCACCAATCCATTCGATCCCGTGCAGAACGTGAACGCCGGCGTGCACTACCTGGCCGATCTGATCGCGCAATTTGGCGGCGACGTCGTCAAAGGCGTGGCGGCCTACAATTGGGGCCCGGGAAACCTGAACAATGCCATCAACACTTACGGCGGCAATTGGCTGAGCGCCGCCCCCACGGAGACGCAAAACTATGTTGCCGCCATTACCGGAGTTACCGCGGAGTCCAATGCGCCTTCGCCGGCCGTTCCGCAGCCTTCGCAGCAGAGTGCTGCGCCTGTTACGATCGATGCGTCAACTGGCCTTCCCGTGGTGGACGGGATGGACGTAAGCCAGCTCGATACGATCAGCGCCGGCGTGCTTCCCGGTTCGATTCCTCAATCGGTGGTGTACGGTGGATTGGCGCTCGGCGCGATCGTGGCGGTGCAGCTTCTAACGCGCGATTAAGTTTAGGGAGAGAACTGCGGGAGGCGGTTTTCTCTCCGCCTCCGCAGTAGGGTGTTCCTCGAAGTGGTATGGAATTAGAGAGAGTCTATCACCATAAAATTCTGTTGACAAGTCCTTCGTTGCAGGGTAGAAGCAGAACGTCATGTTATCCCCAGAACAAATTGACGCCATCGAACGCGACGCTGGTTCAGGATTGTCCCTCACCGAAATTGCCAGGAAACATAAAGTCGCCATCGCTACTGCCAAGCGTTACGCCCCAAATGCTGTCTCGAAAAAAGGACGCCGTCCTGGCAAATCGCTTGCTGGGGGGGGTAGCATGAAGCCCGCCAAACAAAAGAAGCAGAGCGTCGGTCGTTTCTCTGCCGCGATCGAGAATCTCCGCAGTGAGCGCGACCGCATCGACGCGATCATCCAGCAGCTCGAGGCGCTCGCATGACCGACCAGGAACGAATGCACGTCATCAAGTCGATGTGGAGCCCGCTGATCAACTCGACGGTCAGCGGAGGGACTCTGCCGGCGTCGTTTCTTGCCGCCTTGATCGCCAACGAGTCTGGTGGAGACGCCAATGCCAAACGATTCGAGCCGCTTGTGCTTATCGCTCTCTGGAAAGTTCTTCTGGGACGAACGGCGGCTTATGGCAGCATCGGTGGACAGGATATCGTCAAATTCGTTGCTTTCGCCGCAAACATTCCGGTTGTCGCTCCGCGTCTCTTGCCCGCCGACGCCTTTCAGCGGCTCGACTCTCTGGCAACTTCTTGGGGACTCACCCAGATTATGGGATATGAGGCGATCGCGTTTCAGCTAGGCGCCACCGTGGACGCCCTGAAAAAGCCGGACACCGAGCTGCCCATCACCGTGCGCATGCTGAAACAGTTTGCAGAGCGCAATGCGCTGGATCTCGCCAAGGACTTCGATCAACTGTTCGACTGCTGGAATACCGGCCGTCCGCACGCGCAGACCGCCGATCCGCAGTACATCCCCAACGGTCTCGCCCGCATGAAGATCTACGAGGCGCTGGCATGAAGAAACGGTTCCAGTGGCATCTTCTGATGCCTCTTTTGTTGTGCCTGACTGGTATTCCCTTCATGGTTTGGCGATTGAACTCCGAAACCGTTCGCGCGATGGAAAATCAGGAAGTGAAACCGTACGTCTTTGCGGAGCTACCGCATGGGCGCATCTACAAAACGGTTCATGAAGGCTGCGAACTCTACATCGTGGAAAATGACATGACCGGCACGGCCGGACAGAACGCGTACGAACACTTCTACTCCATTTCCTCCGGCAGAGGCTGCAAATGACGCCGCCGATGCAAATGATCTACGACGCCTTCGAAAGCGCCTGGGGATACGTGATTTTCTGTTTCGCGATTTCCTGGCTGTACGCCATGCTCCTGACGGCGGCGTTGTTTGGCGGGTTACTGCTGCGCGAAATTTGGCAGTGGCTTACCGTCCACAGTTTCAGCCATGTAGTGGTATTGTTGGAACGGCGCGCGCTTCGAGGGCGTCCCTGATGCACACCGGAGAAGAGTACTTCCAACTCGGCTGGCAGCAATATACCGTTTTCGGCGTGCTGCTGGTGGCGTATCTGCTCCTGACGTTCGCCAACAAGCTGCCCAGCATCGGAGTGTTCAAGGACTTTCTGGACGCTATCAACTCTGCCGGCGGGCATATTTTAATTCTTTCGATCTTCACGCTGCTGTCCATCAAAGTCTCGATGCAGTTCATCTACCACACCATGAATCTGCCCACCGACCTGATCACCAAAAACCAGGCAGTGATCGGCCAGGGCATTTCCTACGTCACTGGAGTGCTTAGCGGATCGTTTCTCGGAGCTCTGCTGAAAACCATGAGCGGCGGCAAAGCCAACGGCGTGGCGACGGGCCCGTCGCCGGACGCCATCAGCGCGCAATTCGCCACCGTGGAGAAGGAAAAATAGATGCCACGCGTTCCCGTAGAAATTAGAGTAGGTGGCAAGGAACCGAAGTGCCGCGTGTGCCACAAGCCACTGATTCGCAACTCTTTCACAATTTCTATTTTTATGGATAACGGCCAGATGGAAATGCAACACGACAAATGCAAACCACCTGTCGAGAGGAGTTTGAATGCCCAATAGCATGCCGAAGACGGCTGCCGATGCTTTGAAACTGTGGCTGGCCGGCGAACCTGTTCCCGCGTTTCAGGTGGAAGCGGAGACCGCGTCGCAGGAAGAGGTTTACGCCGCAGCGTTCGAACTGATCGCGCTCGATCGCGAATTCAAGATCGAAGATGCCAGCGCCGCGCTCACCGACCGAGAACGCGAAGTGGCCTACTCGATCGCCGCGGTGGCCATCAACAAAGGATGGGGAGCGATGGTCCGCCAGCACGTCGGCCAGCACATCGCCGCCATCGAAATGAGGAAGCCGTGATCATCCAAGAACTCAAACGGATCGGGCCTATTTATGCTGGCACTCCGTTTGCGTTCGCCACTTTTGTAAGACGCGGCTATCGTCATCACAACTTGCGCTTTCCAGTATGGCTTGGAATCGAAATCGAGGTTCACTGGTCGAAGATATCCTAAAAAAATGCCGCAGCCAAAACTCACTCGCGCGCAGCAGATCAAGGGCTTGGAAAAAGCCCTGACCAATCGCAAGACGCCCAAACAATTTCTTCCCAGCATGCGCAAGCGTCTGGCCGAACTGAAAGGAAAGTGAACATGGAAATGTATTGCAGCAAGATCCAGAATCGCCGGGTACTCGGGGCTTCGCTCTTCTTTTTTCTTTTGTGCGGTCTAGGTACCGCGCAGATAGCCGTCAGTCTCTCGGGATGCGCTGCGCTCAAGTCCGCGCAGTCCGCTCCGGTGAATCAGACCATCACCACCGTCATCGCCGATGCCGGCACCGCCGCCATCACCGCGGAAGCCATGTACAACGCCGGCACCATTCCGCAAAACTCCACCACGCGCTCGGCCATCAACGACCTGGGCGCCGCCTACAACGATGCCCGGCTGGCGTACCAAACGGTGCTGCAGGCGGAAGCGGTCTATAAAGCTGCGGTCGTCACCCAGCTCGCCGCGTGTTCGCCTCCACCTAGCGCCGCTGTGATTCCCGCCTCTCTGTCCGGCAATTGCACCGCGGCTACCACGCAGGCCAACGCCGCGAAAGTCGCGTCCGATACCAGTAGCGCCAATCTATCCAGCAAGATTTCCGTGATGGTCTCGAAGACCAGCGCCGTCAAGGCGCTCACCGCCGGCAAATGAAAGAACAGCAATCCAATCTAGCGCTATTGCCTGAGCGCGAATCGCAGAGCGATGCTCAGCCTGAATTGAAGGCATGGGCATTGGTGGAACTCTTTGGCCACCAGCGCATCGTCGGTAAAGTAACAGTGGATCCCGTTGATTTTCCCGGCATGGTTCGTGTGGACGTTCCCGACCTGCTGAAAAACGGTGAAGTGGAACGGGCCGGATTTACGCGCTTTTTGGCCGTAGCGCACTGTATTCCGTGACGCCGATTAGCGAGCAAAGCGTTCGCGAACTACTGCCGCATGTGAATGGGCATCCGTCGCGGCCTCTTTCGATTGGCCGATCCGAATACGATTGATTTTCTAAGGCGATAGCGACTGCGAAAGGGAGAGAAGAGAATTCCGGCGATCGACGGGCTTCTCTCCTGAGTAGCGCGAAAGGAAAAAGAAAATGGCGACAGACATTCCGAATGGGGGAACGATGGTCACCGAACTTTTGATTGGCCTGGCGACGCAAGGCATCTCCGCGATTCTCGCGGCGTTCCACAAAAACGGCGCGGCGGCCGCCGTACAGTCCGCGGACACGCTGGCGATGGCGCTTCTGCAGAAAACCGCCGAGATCAAGGGCTTGACGATCGACTGGACCGATCCCACCGCCGTCCTGGCCTACGTGCAGACGCTGCCGGCGTTCGTGCCGATCGCCGATCCCGCTGCCACACCGTCTTCCACGCCGCCCGCCGCGAAGTAATTTTCTGTGCGGGGCGCGTCGAGCCTAATGGCGAGAACACGATAAATCGCCGGGAAGCATCTTCCGGTTGAATAGCCGCCCTAAAGGCGGCTCCCCGCTCATCCCTTTGAGAGGAGTACATCATGGCGACCGTCCTGGAAACGCATCTCACCGTTTTGAACCTGATCAAGTTGACGGTGGAGTGTCCCGAGTGCCATCACTTCACCGCTCTGCAAGACGCGCCAAATCGAATGGGCGAGAAAAACCATCTCGGCAACGAATGGGACTTTCCCTTCCGCTGCGAGCAGTGCCGCAAAGAGCTTTTCGTCCGCATAGAATCCCGCGTCCTGGAAACCTGAGCGGCATGATCCTCTGGAGAAAAGAACGACCAACAACAGACGGCCAAATCCCTGTGCGTCCGTACCACGTTAAAACCCCTGGCATCTGGAAAGAGCTTTGGTACATTTTCCGTGGCCGTTATTTGCCGCCCACCATCGAATGCAAAGTCGAAGTCGCCGCAGCGATGCAACTTGGCGAGTTTTCTTTTTGCGGATACCCTGTTCTCCAGGCTGGATTTTACGTGCCGTGCGGTCGTCTCGCCACGCAGGGCTGCGCCTACTGCGATCTCCACGGAGAAAACCATGACGCACCACAAGGGACGTAACGATCACGAACATCGCCGTAGACATCGGCGCGAACTTCTCGTATTCTTCCTGCGAGGGGGAACCAACCACATGCCGCCGCAGATCGTCAATCAGCTCGTTGCCAACGATACCAACGGGATCTATCTTCTGGTCGCGGAAACGCTCAAGGGCGCCGCGATTCCGCTTTCGAAAGGGCCGTTCACCGTCGCCGTCGACGACTCCGCAAATACCGGCGTTGTCGTTGTGCCGGGCAGCCCGGACCTGACCACGCCGCCGATCTTCAAAGCGCCGGCCACCGGATCGCTAGCCAGCGGCCAGGTGAACGTCACCGTGACGGATACCAGCGTCACGCCGCCGATCTCGACCACGGTCAGCTTTCAAGTGGTGCAGCCGGCTCCGCCGCCTCCACCGCCGCCCACTGGGCCGGACGCCATCAGCGCGCAGTTCGCGACGGTCGGCACGTAGATAACTTCTGCGGGGTAGAGTATCGGTAGCTCGCCTGGCTCATAATCAGGAGGCAGAGGGTTCAATTCCCTCCCCCGCTACCATATCCTGCGCGCTCGCCCCGCGCAGGCCATCCGGCCAGTAACGAGCTGGCTGATTCCCTCAGTGCGGTTGCCTCGAGCGCGGCGTTCTCACCCCGGACGCCGCGCTTCTCTTTTGCATCGAGTTGTGTTAGTTTTGCGGCGTTAGCCACGCAACGCGGGGCGTGTGAGGTTCCTTGCGGCGTTCATGGTCCGCCGTAGTGGAATGAGGGCTGGGCCACACGCCTCGTCTTTTTTCGTGCTAGACTTTTCTCCGCCAAGTGCGTTGGTCATCGAACCTGGCAGTTCTGGACCAACAAAAAACGTCAATCACCGAGCGCTGCCCATCGCAGCCTAAAGACTGATGGAAACGGCTCCGATACTCTGAAT